>JAABUK010001613.1_pt1 | contig 42403 bp, 38 predicted proteins | sample 5559141 | NCBI WGS metagenome assembly JAABUK01 (sample SAMN10711869, study PRJNA513367) | rock metagenome | isolation source: Antarctica rocks | place: Antarctica: Victoria Land, Pudding Butte nord | collected 2016-01-03 | reverse complement strand
TCCTTTCCCCCTCCCTCAACCCCTTCTCCCACCCTAATTCCCCCCAAAACAGAGAAATATCCATACATTTACATACGGCGAACTCATCCAACTCCTCCACAACGACTCATACGTTACTTTACCTTGCATGGGAAAGGTGTGTGGAAGATGATGGATGCTGCGAGGGTGTTGTGGAAGGTGTTGGGGTTGGTATGGTATTGTAGAGATGGGTCTGGTGATTTGAACTGAGAGGGTGGGTGCGGTACGGAAGATCATGGTGTTCAAGTGGTAGGATTGTAATGGAGAGATGAAGGAGGTTCGAAGTTGTCAAAGTTTGCAAAGCGTTAGTTGTTGGAAGGATAATGTTATATGGTGAGGAAACTACGTTTTCGTATCCTCGGACAGATAGCGATCAAGTGGTTGAAGAAATAACATGCATAGGAAGGTATTTCAAATATAAACACCATCATTGATCGGAGTCTGCCTATTCTATCATACATTCTAAACCTGCGGGCCGGCTTAATGTCATGTCTACCAAAAAACGCCACGAGTACCCATCCCTCCATCATGCCCCAACCTCAGCTCTCCCCTTTCCCTTCCCCACACCTTTCCGCCTCTTCGCTTCCCCAAAATTGTGCAAGCGCTCGCCGATCAAATAGACCTCATCCCTCACCTTCTTCCGCCAACCCGTAAACGCCTTCGACAACACCCAGCCAAGGGCAATGGCGAATCCGACGGCGAGGATGCCTGGGTAGCTGTAGCGATACACGCATGCTCTGAAGACTTCGTCCTCGGCACTGTACGCACGCAAGAGGGTCGAATTGGCAAGCCAGCCTAAAGCCAATGGCGCAGCGAGCGCAATCGACATGGCGAGAACTGCGGGGGCGATGAAGCCTCGTGTGGCCAGTCGAGCGTCGGGGTTCAGCCAGCCATCTCGCACGATGGCGCGTAATGCCGTTGCTGATCGCGAAGGCGCGTTCCAGAGGATGAGTTGAGCGGCCATCTTGAGATAGAGGACGCCGAGTGTCCAGTCTTGGATCAGGTGGATGATATGTCGCTCTGATTGGATGGTGTCGAGGGGCGTGAAAATTGTGCTGAAGTAGGTGTGGAGTGGGATGATGAAATAGAATTCCATCAGAAGGGATAGTAGGGCTGGGAAGAGGATGCCAAAGGCTGTGTAGGTGTAGACGAGGCTGAGGAAGCGCATACTTAGAGAGGCGAATTTACGTAGGAAAGAGGCGATGGTGGTGGTATGCGGTGTGAGTGTGTCTCGAACATAGGTGGCCATTGTATGACGATGAAGAATGCCGTAGAGGGCTGCACCAAGGATGTATACGCCAGTCGAAAAGGCGTAGATGTCGTTCATTCGGAGGTGGTTGGGCGCCAATTGTGCAAAGATCATTCTGCCGAAAACAAGAGGGACAATAGTCATGCTGATACCAGTAGCCGCGGCGAAGAGCCAGATGAGCAGAATGAAGGCACTGATGCGTATTCGGAAACTGGGAGGGACGTATACTACCGTAAACAATTCATTGTTCCGCCCATGAAGACCATCGTCAGGATCTGGCAGGCCATCGACCCGGTTGTTGTCCTTGTCCACTTCTAAGAAAGAGCGGGCATCTTTAGGAATCCGAACTTGATCCGAACCTGGTGCACGAACGTATCTGCCTTCTGGAATGAAGGAGGCTCTGACGACATCGGAATTGTGTCCTTGGTTTTCCGCTCTGCCTGTAGTGAATGTCCATTTCCGGGGTACATGTCTGCCTTCCTCATCCTCTTTCTTATCACCAAACAAGAAGTTCGTCAGGCGAAGAGCGCGCGCACATCTACGGAACCACCAGGTGTAGATTTGTTTCAGGCCCTTGGAGGGTTTGAAGAACTTGACTGCCAACGGCATCAAGAAATTGTAGAAAAGTAGGTCCACGGGAAATTCCAAGACAGGCTCGTTCGATGACCACTGGATAGGAAGAACACCTGCGAACGTGTAGGCGATGCCCCACACTACACCACCCAAGCATACGATGACCAGGCCCCCATACACTAAAGCGCTGAAAGAGATTTTCCACAGCTGAGTGGACACACTTCGCTCAAGAACGTCACGAACAGGGTGAAACGTTGGGTCATCAGGATCTCTGATGAAGTCTGAATGTATGTTAGTAACATTCAACGCAATCTCCATGGGTCAACTCACACAAGACACCGGGTCGCAAGATCTTGCGGCACATCGAGACAAAAAGGGCAAAATGGAACATATAGCAAGTCCCCACGAACCAGTGGACAAAGAGCGAGGTGGTCGGCGAAGTCAAGGTGAAGTTGATCCTGGACATGATGGTAACATTGCCGAAGAGTGGTAGCAAAGCCACATCAAGGAGCATTCCGCAGTACAAAGGAAACACAATCATCTCGATGCCAATAATCAGTACCACTTTCATGACGCCGCCAGATTGGTAGAGTCCATCAGCCACGCCATCTGCAAGTCTTCCAGGTTTGTTGGTTACCTTCAACCAGGAATTAAGGCGAAGGTAGAGCACACCCAAGAGCGCGAAGAATAGGTAGCCAAAGACAATTGCGATGGCTCGGTCCTTGATGTTCCAATGGGCAAGATCATAGTCTATTGGCACTGTGCGCTGCGGTAGACTGAGGTTGATGCGGAGAGGACTGATCGGCAGAAGCGATGGCCACATCGTCATGGTAGCAGAAGTCTTTTCGGCGATGAATTCGGCCAGACTTTTGACGTGATCCGAAATACTCGATGCGGATACCTCCACAAATTCTCTAAAGCTAGAACTGTTGTATGCGGTATTGAACAAAGCCGCGACCTGATCACTGATGACCTGGGAACCCCAAGCAACCCGAGCTTCGATCGACCGCAAAGACTCGTGTGCAGTGACTGACATCATTGGGATATCCGTTTCTGAAAGTACATCACCCGTTGCGACAAAAGTCTTGGCTAGCCTTTTCAGTGCAGTCTCAGCATAGCTTCTTGAAGCTTCGGCCAGAGTTTTGTTATGGGTTATCCTTCCCAATGGAGGTACTAACCACGCTATCGGAGAGCAGACGAAGCCTAAGGCAGTATCCGTCCAGAAGAATGCAGAACCGGCGCAAAAGATAGAAACGTCTATTACCGTATCTGCTGTAGACGCTGCCCACCGTAGGGGAATGCGGAATAGAAGCGAGAAAGGGTGAGCCAGGAGGACAAGGAAGACCTTTCCTGAGACGTAGGGTATCCAGACGCCGAATATGATAGTCAATGAGACGAGACAAGCACAAAACATGCCATTCTGTATCAAGCCTGCTAGCGGTCCCTGCATGCCGATTAATTCTAATATGCCCTCCAAATCCTCGATTTCTTCGACTGCGTCAATCTCGTTGGGGTCGATACCCGCCTGTATCGCTGCCGCAACGACCTCGGGATCTTGATTGGCTACGGCACGATCATTTGCAGCTAGCTGTAAGGGTTGGCCACGGTCAATTGGAACAAAAGGTGCTTCGTCCGCAATATCACCGACCACATGTTCATCGTCACCCGCTGGCTGCTCTGGAATAGCTGGTAGCGGGGCCACTCCGCCCCAAAGCCAGTCAGAGAACCTCTCTGCAAGGGTCCTGGCGTGCGCAGGCGCCTCTTGAACCGGTGGAGCCTGCGTCTGGCTATCACTCGGCTGCTCAAGTGGATTGCTGGAGGCGCCCGGAAGCTGCCCTTCGTAGTCAGGGTGAAAAGGATTATCATGAGCGTGTTCATCAGGCTCGGGTCGAGCATCAAATTCGATCAAATGGGGATTTACGAAAGAAGACTCGGCGGTTTGATCTCTAGGAAGCGTGGTGCTTGAAGCTCGATCAACATCTGCATTTGGAGAATTGTCTGCAACAGAACCCAAAGTCCTATATGTTGATGACGTTGCCGCCTCGGTGGATTCATCCCTTGGTGATGCGACTGGAAGGGCAGCGTGAAGCCTGGGATCAGAATTGCCAGGAGCTTCTGGATCTGCATCGCCGGCAGATTGAGGTTCCGGACTGGGGTTCATCGAAGGTGTGTTTATTAGGGTAAACCCTGCGTCATCGTCCGGCTGGCTGTCGCTAGCAGACTGGGGATTCTCGTTTATAGATTTGGAAGACATATCTGCTCCAGCAAATCTTGCTCCTTGACAGAGACCTTCAATCTTTTCCATGGCCGTAACGATCCAGCCAAGCTCTTTGCTCCGGCCTTCTCGCTCAATGATCCTTATGACCTCTAAAGGTTGATTTCCGGCTCTAGCCCAGAATGCTCCGAAGACTTCCATGGCAGAGTCTGGATCATCAGAAATCCGAGAAAGCTCTTCAATCGTACGACGTATCTCGGCGGCCCTTGCTAGTTTGTCTCTGTCTGGCATTCCCGGTCTCTGGATTTGATTTGGCTCAAGTTCAGACGCATGAAGGGTGGATGAGTCGTTATTTATTTCAGGTGATTGAAGTCCCCCAACAGACTCTGCGTCCGTACGTTCGGCTTCTGAGCCGTTAGCAGCAGCGACTGAAGCAGAATCATCCGGCGGTATCCCATCCTGCCCCAAAAGTTGCCTTGGAGCTCTAGGCCGTCTAGCTCTGGCTCTTGCAATCGCTCTCGCTCCACGCCCAGGGGCTTGCATACCTTCGTCCACAACCTCGGCGATATCCTCACCTCCTAGTTCGGGGATTCGGTCGTCAGGTTGAGGTGGCACCGGAGCATCTGCGTTCTGAGCGACCGCAACCTCGGCAAGAAGGTCATTACCACCATTGAGCACAGGCTGCTGCTGCACTACCCACTCCCGGATGAGGAAGATAAGAATAAAGGCTACGACCACGAACAGAGTTATCAGCTGTCCTTCCAGCGTGTCGATGATAAGATTATTGACCATAGTGGACGGCGTCAGCGTTCTCAAGACTTCAATTTCTGACAGCCATGATGAACGTGCAACAGTCCCCGCATGGCTTGTCACATTTGAGGTGACGGATGCTGGCGACAAAGCCGGACTTGGGCCTCCGCCAGTGATATAGTAGTATATTCTTCTCAATAAAGTCAGTCCCCATGGTTCACTGGTGGAGAAGTTGAACGTTTGTCGGATAGGTGGGATGAGGCGGGGTAGCCTATCTAAAATTTGAGTGATGAGTGCAGAAGTAGAAGCTTCCTTGGAGCCGAGCAAGCCTTGTATGACTGGAGATGTGCCTTCTGTGGCGAGAGGCGCAGAGACATTCAAGGCCATCGTTTCATTCTGCAGTTTTCTCTCCGTCCAGTTGGCCCATGCCCCATCCCCTATCCAGAAAAGACCCCTCCATATAGTCCGCATACACCATGGTAGCCAAGCCGCCCAGACAAACACGACGAGGAGGAATCTCGATGAGGTGACCATGCTCTTCCACGTGTGCACAGCAGCTTGCCGGAAAAATATTGGGAGTGGGACCGTGCTGGGCATATGTGGATGATATAGCTTTGTGAAGTGGAAGGGCGTCTTGCATAGCTCGCAGTGCTTCTTCTGCGAATGTGACAGCCATTCCACAAGGCAGTTCTGGTGGACATATTTGATGCTGCCACTGCATTTGCACGGATAGAACAGAGGCTCCTCGCGTGAGCCTTCTCCTCGGCAAATCCTACAAGAGTCTGCCTCCTCCAGGTTGCTTTGCTTGTCCCTGACACTTGGATCATAGGCCGGATCATTCATAACATCAGGCTTATTTAGAGGCTCGGCTTGTACCTCGTGTTGACTGACCAGTGGGTCCATTATGAGTTGGGGACAATGAGGGTAAGGATAAGGGCGCCGTGAGTGGAGGAGTGAACCTTCATCTCCGGGTACTCACGGAGAGGATCTCGCCTCCATCCGATACTAGTCGTCACCTTACAGAAGAAGTCTGCGGGTATTGATTAATGGGTTGGCGAGGTCGCAAGAGTTGGAGATGACGATGGTTCGGCAGGCTCCAGAAACGGCAACTTTTAGCGGCTTACTGCCAGATAGCTTTGACACGCGACACTCAGTTGCACTGTGTCAAAAAGCTGTGATGGGTTGACTGATGTGATAATAGTTGAGCAGGATCTGTTGTACTGTAGAACACCCTTTCTCCTAGATAAACGCGACATATACAACCGACGAAGCATTGGTGCACGCGACAAATTGGGATTGGGAGGTACATCATCGCGATAGCCAAGCGTCAAGCAGGATTCTGTAAACCTCAATTACGGCCCTATTCATCATTTTCCCTTTCATCTTCCACCTCACAATTTGCACTCTCAAACATCAGAGATTCATCGAAGACTTCCTCCACGTTGCCGTTTCCCATTCTCTTCCTGTCCTGGAGAGTGTTCGGGCTTCGTGGGTCGTCTGACCTGAGCACAGAGACTGACTGTTACGTCAAGGGTGTGGAAAATATCAGCACATGCTTTCCAACGTCACCACAGCACAGCTCCAAAAGCCTGCCATGGCAGTAGAGGCAAATGGGCGGCCGATAGACTCCTCAAGTGCTAAGGGTAAAGTAAATGGGCACGTTATCGGGCGGGGCCCGTCAGGGACAAAATCAGCAACACCAGGCTACGCGAGCAAAAGCTTCAGCTTGATTGCTAGGTGAGTGCGCAGACCCTGTGCCTGACATACTTGCTAACGCTGTCGGATAGGTTACTGGTATGGTATACCGTCATAACCGCGCTATTCCGGTGTCCTTCATCTACCAATGATCTCGTCGAGAGTTCTCCGAGCGTCTGCAAGCCATATCTTAATGTCCGAGCACATGTAGCACCATATGTTGAGCCATACTACAACTCGTACGCCGCTCCTCATGTCGACAGAGCACGCCCCTATGTTGAGAAATTCAACAACCAAATCTATACCCCATCACTAGCATACGGAAAACAAAGCTACCAAAAATATGGAGGCCCCAAGGTTGATCAGGCTCGAGTGTTTGGTCACGATAAATGGGACAGGATCGTTAAGCCGCAGATCGATACCGCTCAGTTGCAAGCAAAGCAGCAGTACGATTCCAACCTGGCACCACACGTCAACAAAGCTTCCGCAGCCGCAGGTCCTTACGTCGCCTCTACCCGCAACAGCATATCGCAAATATACAATGCTCACGTGCTCCCTGCCTACGAAACTTCCCGCCTATATGTTGAGAAGACCTACGCCTTGGTACACCGATTTGCAGTTGAAATCGGTCTTCCGTATGCGAGATCAGGATGGGCATCAACTGCTGTCTTCTTTGACCGAACTCTTTGGCCAAAGGTCCGTATACTGTACGGCGAGAATGTTGAGCCTCAGCTTGTAAGAATCGGGGAACGACTTGGGAGATACCGCGATGGTAGAAAATTAAAAGCTGTCATGGAGGATGCGGACACTACAACGACCATATCCTCTATCTCGTCGAGCTTCTCTTCTGTAGCATCTCATGTTGTCCCCGATTCCTCCTCATCCACAAGTGCAATAACGAATTCCGTGGCCGCTACCACATCTCCTACGACGCCCGATCTGGAGGCTGAGCAAACTCGTCAGAAAATCGAGACTGACTTGCAAAATTGGCATGACCGGTTCACGAAGGCAGCTGACAGGGGAACCGAAGACCTGGAAGAACGCGTGAGGGAGATCACTAATCGCCAAATTGAGCAACAAGTAAACGGCGTCGGCGAAGCCTTGGTCATACAGCTGGAAGAAACCTCGAGATCCGAAATTGCAAAAGTCAAGAAGGAGATTCAATCATTGGTGAAGAAATTCCCTGAAGAATACGACGACGACGACCTTGGTAAGGCAGCCCTCTCGCTGTCCAGGTCTACAAGACATGCTGGAATGGCTGTCAAAGAGAAGGCAAAAGCTTTGCGATCGTGGAAAGAGAATTTTGATGAAGAAACTCAATCTCTGGTCTCTGCCGCAGCTGCGTCGACCCTAGACGTCATCGATAACATCCGCGACTTAGGTCTACAAGAGATTGGCCTAAGGTGGGCTCAGATGGAGGGTGTTACTTACAAAGACTGGTCTAAATATCATGAAGTCAAAAAGACTTTTGATGAGTGGCGGTCAAAGGTCGAATCCGTCGCGAATGATCATGAAGGGCTGCGAAAAGCGAAAGCAGCTAGCGAAGAAATGGAGTCCAATGGCATGGATTCTGCAGAGGAGACCGCGAAAGGTATGTATTCCCCTGTCTTAAACCCTCCATTATCGTATGAAGTTTGAGTCGTGCGACATATTTCGCGAGTATCTACTCCCTTGTACATGTGTCGTAACTCCTAATGGAGTCTTTGAAGGGCAATGCTAACGTGGAGAACATCATCAGAGCTTGCTCGCTTGAAGGAAGTCGGCAAGTGGAAAATGGAAGCAGGTGATGCAACGGATGACTTTACTACCAAGTACATCCCTGCAAAAGTAGCCGCAGGTGCTCAGAAGGCTATGGACATGGCCAGCTCTGCCAGCCAAGAAGTCGTCGGTACGTCCCAAGGTACCGTCGATTCTATGGTGTCTGAAGCTACAGACAAAGCTTCAAACGCCGCATCGAGCGTCTCGTCAGCCGTCGTTGGTACGGATCCAGGGATAGCCGACCAGGCTAGCTCCAAGGTCGCCGATGCTGTCAGCATCATGTCTGATGCTGTTCCCGGGTCGTCTACCCCTATGACGGAGAGCGCTTCAAGTGCTGCAAGCTCCGTGATTTCCAGTGCGTCCTCGATCGCAAGCAAAGCTCCCAAAAAGGTCTATGGTGGTGCGATGGCCCAAAAGGTTGTTGGTCAAAAGCCAATTCTCGACGATGTAATAAGTGATGATGACGATGCAACATACTCTGAGAAAATGCAGGATATGGTCAATCAAGCGGGAGACCAGTACGCCGACATTACTAAAGCTGTTAGTGAGGCTCTGATGGGGGCCACTGCCACTCAAGGCACCTTGGAGAGTGCTTCTTCAGTCGCAGATGATCAATATTCGAGGGCTCTTTCTGCTGCCTCCAGTGTGCTGTACGGTTCCGAAACAGGCGCGGTTGAAAGTGCAACGAGTGTGGCTGCTGGGCGATATGCCCAAGCTGTGGCGGCGTAAGTTGAATTTATTCCTGTCTAAGACTTCCGTTCCAGCTTTTCTATATGATTAGTTGGCTACCCTCCGAGCTGAGCGAAGCTGGAAGTGGGGGCCGTAAAGGGCCTTCGTCCCTTAGATCTTGTCCGCTTCGTTTACAGCTTCAATGCTAACTCGTTTAGTGCATCGTCTATAATCTATGGAACACCAACACCTGTAGCACAGTCTGCTACTAATAGGGCATCGTCCGCATACTCGGATGCTATGAGCCGAGCCCAAGAGCAGTACTCTCAAGCCAAATCACGTGTTTCGGCACAGGTTTCTGGAACTCCCAAGCCCGCACACGAACAAATGTTTGCCTCTGTCGAGAGTGCGTATTCCGGGGCAATCGCTGCAGCAAGCAGCCACCTACAAAATGCTCACGGAAGCGTCTCTACCGCCGTTTACGGGAGCCCTCAACAATCCGCAGTATCCGCTGCTAACAGGAAGTATTCAGATGCTTTGTCGGCGGCCAGTTCTCAATACAATTCGGTCAAATCCGCAGCAGGCGCAACTTCTGGCTACGGACAAGTTGTTTCAGAGGCTAACCAACGCTACTCAAGCATCATTAGTGCTGCTAACGAACAGCATGCCTCGGCCACGAAAGCTGCCTCGGAAGCTGTCTATGGTCCAAGCCAGGGCGTCTTCGAGTCCATCTCGGCACTTGCCTCATCAAGACTCGCAGACAGCCTCAGCCTCGCATCTGCACAATACTCAAGCGTGAAGACCGCTGTCGGCGCGACTCCTACCCCAGCCCACCAACATTATATCATGGAAGGCCAACGGAGATACTATGAAGCTGTGGGCATTGCCCATGAGCGTTACTCCGAATTCGTCGCAGCTGCGTCGACGGCAGTTGTGGGTAGTGCAACACCAATACATCAGAGCCTGGCAAGCGTTGCATCTAACTCAATCTATGGTACTTCTACCCCTGCATATCAGAGTATGCTAAGTGCGGCCCAATCAAGCTTCTCATCGGCGGCCAGTCTGGCGTCTGAGAAACTTCAGTCCGTGACTGCTTCTGCTAGCTCGGTAGTCGGCAAGACAAGTAAAGCACCTGCCAAGAGCGTTCTCGAAGGAGCAATGTCCCAGTACACTTCGGCTCTTTCAGTCGCTTCGGCTTCACTATCTTCGGTGTCTTCTGCAGCGTCATTGGCCGCCTATGGTAGCTCGACAGGCAAAGTTGAATCCATGGCATCTGTCGCCTCAGAGCAGGCGGCCTCGCTTACGTCCGCAATTAGTACCGGCGTGATTGGGTCTGAGACACCTTGGACCGAGTCAGTGGCTAGCCAAGCCTCTACAAATTGGGAGGCACTGGTATCGAAAGCCAGTGAGCAAGTTTATGGAGCTCCAACTCCCTTTCCACAGTCAGTCTACTCACAGGCAGGTGACTACGCCTCTCAAGCTACTGGTGCAGCCCTGGCTCAGTTCGAGGCCGTTCAGGGTCTTTTCTCCGAACTTGTTAGCGGTAGGGAACCCGACTTCACGGAGAGCGTGATGAACAAACTCAGTGCCGCTTATTACACTGGTCCCCACGCCAGCGTCGCTGCATCTGCATCTAGCTATGCGAGCGACGCGTATGCCTCGGCTTCCTCGGTCGTCTCTTCTGTCTTTACCCCTCCAGCGACTCTCGAGGCGATCATTGCCGCTGCAAACGAGCAGGTCAACGCCGCGGTTGAAGCCGCAAGCAGCGCCTATCATGGACCGAGCAAGGGCACATACGAGAAAGGCACTTCCGCCGCTGCAAGTGCAGCTTCTTCCGCGTCGTCCCGTGTCAGCGAAGCCGTATACGGAACCCAGCCAAGCTATGTTGATGCCGCTCAGGCGAGCCTGAATGCTGTTGCGGCTTCAGCACAGGATGCCATCAGCGCGGCATTGTACGGCACTACTGCTACAGGCGTCACAGCAAGTGCCACCAGTGCTGCCTCCGTCGCTTACTCTTCTATCTCCTCTGTCGCAGCGGAGAACGCAGCCGCCGTGAGCTCGGCTATGGAAGCAACCCAGTCCAAGATCAAGGAAGCCATATATGGGCCTGAGAAAGGTGCCATGGAAAGTGCCCAAGGCAAGCTATCGGCCGCAGTCGAGAGCGCAAGGGCTAAATTAGCCGAATTCGGTGCTGGCACACAAGAGGCGGCTGAAGGTATAGCCAGCAGTGTGAGCAGCATTGCCGCGAAAGCGACTGGGAAGACCAAGGATGAGTTGTAGATTAAGATAGGAGAGAAGTGGGGATGGTAGGAAGAGAAGAGAAGAGTAGAAAGGTAGAGGCAGTGGTCGGGAAAGAGGTAAGGTGAATTGCATGATGGCACGAAACTCACACGTTCGCTCTTTAGCGTCTTGCCCTGTTTATGGCTGCCCGCGATATCCCATGTTGGTCCAGAACGATCGTTGATATGTACATAAAGCGTGTGGTCTTCTTCTCGTTGCGGTTTTGGTGGCGATATTCCCCGGAAGTGTGCGTTTGTCTGATAAGCGGAACGTATTGTACTAATTAATGAGAAGTCTTTTCACTCATGACTGTCTGTAAATCTATTTTGAACACTATTGATGTGCTGCGATGATAGTAGTCTCATGAATGCCTTGAATCCTGCTGACAAAGGCATGATCTCAAGTGTTTCGTTACTTCGTATTATGCTTGTCCATCTTTCACGCATTGTCTTGATATCAAGTTGCAATTGATGGCTTGTGGATAACGGGCTTGGGGTCCATCTACTCTCCCAACATGCCAGCCTCTCCCTACATCCACTTCGACGAAGGGCCTGTAACTTCGAGCCATCCTGGCAAGTTTCTCGATGCACCTCTGGCACACGATTGACTCCGTCCCTTTCAAAATCCATTTCGCCTTGATCTACGCCGGTGTGACACCTCGTCATGCCGGTCCGTTCCTCATAATCACCAAACCCCACACCCATCACAAATATTTCTTCCCCGCTCCCACAACCCTCTGTCTAAAAACAGGACTCCCCAGCTTCCCATCCACACTCGCAAAAGGATTCATAATCGCCTTCGTCCACACCTCAAACACCTCCCCAAAGAACTGCCGGATAGCCTCTTCCGTCTGCGGACTCGTCGGATTGTTCGGTATACTCGTGTTCACGCTTGACGAGGAGCGAGAGCTGGAGGTTGTGGTGGAGGAAGGGGTGGATGTGTAGGGCATGAAGGGCGGGAAAAGTTTGTCGGAGGCGGAGGGGGCGCCGTGGGGGAGGGGTGCGGTGTTGGGTGGGTGGGGGAGGTGGAGGAGCAGGAAGCGTGTGCTGGTTGGGGTGAGGAAGGCGGAGATGTGGGTGGAGGCGAATTGGTCTATTCGTTTGAGATACCTGTAGCTAATGGTAAGTGACACTCCGTCCATTGCTTGCTTTCATCCCTTCTCGATAAGGTGAGGAGATGGATAAGAGGGGATGGAGTGAGTATATACATCTGATTGTTCGTCCATTGCATCTCGTCTACAAAGTCTAGACTACTATGCACGATGAATGGATTCATGTGCCGCGCTTCTTGACTGAAGCGCGCGACGCCATCACCGCCTTGTTTCGACGTGCCGAATTCGAGCTCGAAGAGTGGTTGGTCGCGGGTGTTTATTATGCTGAAGTAGTATGACATGTTTGATGGATGTGTGGGCGTGGTTCAGCAGACTAGCCTTGGTGCGAGTAGAAGGGGGACCGGACGAGGCTGCGACCATTTTATAATTCTCGCCATGGATGTGGGAACCTCTGTAGAAAACGAGAACATTGCTGTATCATGGATGTAGGTCGGTGTGTGGCTAGCTATGTAGCTGTCGAGATTGAGGCTCTTCGGGAGCAAACGTTTCTCCGGGACCGACGCATCTAGCCACTCTCCTGCAATGGTCTATGCCGTTCGTTCCTGCATGAGGCTCTGCGTACAGGAACCGTAGGGGTCAGGCACTGGATCTGAGGTACAGCATTTTCTTTGTTGAAAGAGTAAGCACTGCCACACGGGACTCAGACTACAGAAGGATGAGGCAGTGATTCGTCATCTGACCGTTGAGTCTTCAACTCATCTTGGTCATCTGCCATCTCAACAGTGATTTGCCACAAGACCAGTGAGCCTCATCGTTCAAAGCTCAAGATGGTTCTGCTGAAACGGCTTTCGTTGAATCTCGTATCCTATTGAGTATTCGTCCACTTGATCTCCACAATGAACCCAGAACAGTTGCCCCTTTTCTGGCTATACACCACATAGGTCCACGCCCAATAGTCACGCACTGCCTGTTGGGATGACGACGCAAGATATGTACCCGTGCCCGAGTCATCTTCTCTGCCTGGATAGATCTATGTCTTTCTATAACCCCTCATGCCTCTCCCAATATTGTAGTATGGTCGTGAGTCATACACAAATTGTCTGGATCCCAGCTTTTTGTATTGGGTTTTCATCTCCAGGTACTCAGTCCTCGTAAATTTCAATGCGAACTCTCAAGAAAAGGCACTCTTGGCCTCCCCTTCGCATCTCGCAAGAATCCTACTTGAAAGAAAACATAGATTTAGACCCCTTCGCATATTTTATCTCACCAGCATCTGACCGAGACTACTTCATCAAAGGCGATTTCTCAGCAGGCATCGATCCTCGCAAACGTTCCAAATCTCTTTCCCCTAATCCTCGTAATTCGCGCAGCATCCTGACTGCTGTCACATCAACGTCGTTGTCACCGACCGCGAAATTGAAAAGATGGATCGAGAGGATGGAGTTGCGTTGTTTTCGGTTGAGCCCTAGGGCTTCAGAACGACCTATGCCGTCGCCTGACCCACCCAAGCTTCCAGAGATGGCGATACCAAGGTCGCCACCAGCCCGGGGAAGGAGAGATGTGCGATCGGGTTCCAGCTTGAGGGTGAATCAGTATCAGAGAAGTAAGCCCAGAAAACCTAGGGCTTGGCGAGAGCCAAGTGAAGGGATTTGGTCGGTCGCGGAAGAGGGAGAGGAAATTGGACTGGGAATACTGGTGTGAATTTGGATAGAGTCGGGACAACAGAATACTTAGGCCCCTGGGTTGCTCTTGGATGCCTTTCCAAATGCACAAATCCGAAACAACGAAAGCCGAGAATGCAAGCCTTGGCAAAGCAAGAGATAACGAAGGACTTGAAGGATTCCTGTTCAAAGTAAGTATGATGATCCAGGGAGCTGTCACTTGCAGCATCTATCTAATTCGCATGACCGTTAGATTGGCTGGAGTGGCTTTGGTATGTCGAAGTCCTGGACACTTCTTTCAAGGACTTCCTTTCTATATTTGGCTTCTTGTTTCGCATCTCAGCGCTCTAGAGTAGATTGAAGCCCAATGTGGGATCAAGTCATCACCCACACTTCGAAGTTTTTATTCGGCCAATACGTGGCCCTCGCATCTCTCACCCAATGAAATAGATAAGCTCCACACCCACTGAAGGCCCCGGAAACGTTCCCTCAATCATTCTGGTCACCAGTGCCTTCGCCATGTCATATACAACAGTTCGGCAATCGAGAAACCATGTCATGGCAGGATGGCCTTAACCTACTGAAGAAGCTTTTCGCAACTGCACTTTGTTTGCGGTCTCGTGTTTTTCTTTGGCGTTAGCATGATACTACGATGCATGCCATTCATACTGAGAGGTAGCGGCAATCTTTCTTGCATGTGGCGGACAGTAGACGCGATAATTCAGCTCCATTCGCAGCGCTTTGTCCATTGGATACAGATATAGATAGATTGGCGTTTCTGCTCTCCACAAGTCTTGCAGTCCAGTCAGTCCGCGCGCCTGAGTGGCAAGGCGTCTCCAGAGGTCTGTCGTGAATCCAAAAGCGTGGAAGATACCTTTTCACAAGCAGAATTGCATTGGAGCGCGCATGGAGGTAGGATACCAACCAATTTGTGTGACTGGACTCTAGGCAGTCTCGTATGCATGCTTCTGTTCTCCCAGACCAACTTATGCGATGTTCCACGGCGGAGCTCACATTCGAGGCTATTCGGGACAGCTTATCCATACTAAATCTCATACCATTCGCCATGCGATGCCCTCACCGAACGCCTGAACCTATGATGCTAGAGTTGCTGCGCTCCCCATTGTACAGCTTGTATTTCAGTTGTGCTCATTTTTCTTAGAATCCTGGTGGATTTATCCTTTGACTGACTCTCGTCCATTTGGGCAGCTCTATATAGCTCCGTTAGCCTCTTTATCACTTGATCCAATAATCATGGACCAGCAAGTAGAATATGACGCACTATGTACTCCTTTCCGGTAGGTCTTCTCCTTTCGATCAAACATTGTATATTTATCCTTCGGCCTCATCTCTTGCTCTGTCGGCATTTCCTCCTTCCATCGCTCCAGATTTCTCCCAGAGCTCATGTCCTGCTTCTTGAGTGCCGTGTCAACTACGGCTACCACGTTGTCGACTAAGCGTAATCGTTTACGCTGGCGGCGCTTTTGAGGGGTAGAGAGGCGCCATGGTATTTTCCTGAACGAGAATTAGTCGGGAAGATACAAATAGAGAATATTGCATGCTGCACCAGAGAAGACCACCAGATAGTGGCGAGGTGGCTCTGAAAGGGCCGAACATGATGGTCTCGTCCGGACAGCTCAAACTGCTGCAGTCAGTTACTTCTCAAAGGGGAGAATTCGAGATTCGGACTGCCAAGCCGCCAAACTTCTCAGCCCTATGAAGGTGCATCTCACATTCGAAAACCCAAAGAATCTTCTCAAGATTGAACGGTAGACTACTAACAATCATGAAGCGCAAATTGAATGAGGAGGATGTTCCAACCGCCGTGGAGACAAATGGGGCCATGAGTGCGACCGCCACGCAAAGTTCAGGCTTCATCGCACTAGGATTAGAACCGCGGCTTCTTCAAGCTGTTGCAAAGGAAAACTTCTCGAGCCCGACTCAGGTGCAGGCCAAAGCTATTCCGCTCGCTCTAGAGGGGAAGGATATACTAGCCCGATCGAAGACCGGCTCTGGAAAAACCGCTGCATATGTGCTCCCAATCCTCGAGTCCATACTACAGAAGAAAACCGTGCGTCAAGCTTCAGTCCGACACCTATGTCGTAGCTAATGAATGAGAAGGATAGCAGCAGCAAGAGAATTACAACCGTTCTCGTCCTAGTTCCCACACGTGAGCTTGCCCAGCAGGTCACCAAGGTCATAGAGTCCTTGTCGGCATTCTGCTCGAAGGATGTCCGAACGGTCAATCTCACCGAGAAGATACCCGAAGCTGTTCTGCGAACAAGACTGGCCGATGCCCCAGATATTGCTGTTGCTACGCCTGCACGGGCTGTTCAAAATATACTAAACTCGGCACTGTCTGTCGAAGGTCTTGCACACTTAGTCATTGACGAGGCGGATCTTGTTCTTTCATACGGCTATGACGATGATCTACAAACCATCGCAAAAGCCATTCCTCATGGGGTGCAGACTTTTCTCATGAGCGCTACTCTGACTACAGATGTCACCACTTTGAAAGGCCTCTTCTGCCGCGACCCGGTCATTGTGGACTTTGAAGACAAGACAGACGACGCCGGAGGCGTAAGCCAATATATCGTAACGTATGTCCAAGAGACATTGCCAAATCAATTTGGGTGCTAACGAAAGACTATGTAGATGCGCCGAAGACGAGAAGTTTTTACTAGCATACGTGGTATTCAAGCTAAAATTGATCAAAGGCAAATGTATCATCTTCGTTGGCGACATCGACAGATGCTACCGCTTGAAGCTGTTTTTCGAACAGTTCGGCATCAAAAGCTGTGTCTTGAATTCCGAATTACCAGTAAATTCACGCGTTCACGTGGTCGAAGAATTCAATAAGAACGTGTACGACATTATCATAGCAGCAGATGAGCATGAAGTCCTTTATGTGCGTGGCGTCAAGCCACCAACGACCGCCGAGGCGAACAATGGCAATTTAGAGCAAACCGCTGGTGAAGGGCATCCTGCCGATGATGGGGTGGACGTGGAACCAGCAGAGGCACATGGCGATTTCGAGGGATTTAGCGAGGAGGAAAAGCCAGCCGAGAAGCCGCGAAAAAGGAGCAGAAAGAGCAAAGAGTATGGGGTATCGCGCGGTATTGATTTCCAGAACGTAGCTTGCGTTCTTAATTTTGACCTACCAACAACGTCCAAATCCTACACCCATCGTATAGGTAGGACGGCACGCGCTGGAAAAACCGGTATGGCGCTTTCTTTTGTGGTGCCTGCGGATCTCTATCACAAGCATAAGCCTACAACCATCGCTACAGCGGAACATGACGAAGATGTTCTTGCGAAGATCACCAAGTATCAACAAAAGAAGGGGAAAGAAGTCAAGCCTTACCATTTCGATATGAAGCAGGTGAACGCTTTCCGCTACCGCATGAACGATGCTTTGCGAGCTGTCACACGAATTGCTATCCGAGAAGCACGCACACGTGAATTGAAGCAGGAGTTTTTGAAGAGTGAGAAGTTGAAGAGACATTTTGAAGAGAACCCAGAGGATTTGCACCATCTGCGGCATGATGGTGAGCTTAGAACAGTCAGGATTCAACAGCACCTAAGGCATGTGCCCGACTATCTAATGCCCAGTAATGGCAATAAGGGACTTGCGGGCGACGACATCGGCTTTGTCGGCCTACGAAAAACGACTGATAACAGGATCAGGAAAGCGAGGATGCAGAATCGTATGAAGGGAAAGGGCAGAAATGCGTCTACCAAGAGGTCAGATCCCTTGAAAACCTTCAATGCTAAAGGACGGCGTTGAAGAGCAAGTCTATGTTGTGATGGCATCCATACTCAAACATTCGCCATTAAAGGTTTTCCGTGGCTTCCGAAGGGTTCACCTGGCTGGACTGTGTCCCCGGATATCATGCGAAGTGGACTACGCTAAGCCAACAAAATTCCCATTTCCTTCTGTCTGGGCCGTGATGCCTCCATGCTTCAGCATCGGCGATCTGGCAGCACTGAAACACATCCACAAATGTCATCATTTTGCCGGTATACATTCCCCACACCGCATATCCTGCGCCTGCGCCGGTGATCATCCGCGATCTTGTCACCTTGAAACATCTGCCCGGCTGGTCTCAAGCTGTGGTGAAATTTCCCGATCCCCGACCCACACCACAGACTTACAGCGCTTGATGCCGAAACTGAACGTTCTTGCCCCGTAATGATGCTAGGAATCGAAACACTTCCATCTACCACGTGCCATCTTGCACTGCCTTTAGGCACGACGTTTCCGTGTTTCGAGGAATCGCCTGGCCCCTTTGTGCCAGAAGCGCGCTTCCCAGGTTGTCTGATCCTTCTCGCCTTGCCAACCTTAGTAGCGCTCTTCGATGGGCTTCGGAGTATGAGCATGCTAATGCCGTCAAAACAGTTTGGTCACCGCCGTCTCCCGTCATAGAATCTCCTTCAAAGCTGTGGCAGCCAACGATTTATCCACGCCTGGCTACCTGTATCTCTCCCAAATCATAGTACGTCACAGGCCGGCGCTACCGACAATGCTCACACAAGATCTGTTTCTGAATTGATTCCATGTCCATCTTGCCCATCCTGTGACTGTTTGAGTCATCTATGGAAACATGTTTCCTCCATTCCAATCATATGGGTGGGGAATTCATGCTTGATGCTCTATCCGGCAACGCAATTTTCCGAATCTGTGTGCGTACCAATGGAAACTCGGCGATTTGACTACATATATTGTTGTATCAAGGCTCCAAGGATCTGGTGGCAGAGGCCCAGAGCGTTAGATAAGCGGGATCGGGATCGACGATGGTATTCTCTTTGTAGGATTACTTTCGACGCGTACTGATCGGGCTCAATTGCGAAATGACAATCCCCCGATACCAAGATCACTATATCTGTGTCCATCCAAGCCTGCGATATGCGGCTGCCACGACATCGCCGCAGAGACAATTGCATGCTTGCCCGCTTATAGGCTCGCCAATTTTTGGAGGATCACAAACGGGAGGTGCTTTTTCGAAAGGATCCTCTTACTACATCAATACTCACTCGGGTAGACGAAGCCTCCAGGAAGACTTAATTGCGATGGACCAAGGCCTATCCTGCGATCCAACGAACTGACGCAGCGCGAGGCTCACGACAAGATTAGAGCTGACAGCTCGGTCTTACGTGACCGAGATCGGCACAGATCTTCCCGAAGATCGATTCGTATACAGCAGCTGGAAGACTCGGTATGGGTGATTGCACGTTGGTGGAAGACTGGGATGATTTATAACACGCCCGGATCGAATTCGATCCACTGAAGCTCCTACGAGGTGTTCGATTGGGATAACGCACAAGGCATCACAAGGCCTAGCGCCCACCGATGCATACATTGGGAGGCTGGTAGCCAATATTAGGAATACGAGATGAGGAGCGGTCTGCTAGATGGTCTCCACAGTGAGTGTCCACGTGTGGTGAAAACACCAGTCGGTCAAGCCGCCCTTCATAACCAGCATCGCTTGTATTGGGGAGGCTCTGCTGCCTCACGGGATGATCGGCTGCGTCTGAAGTATGCTTCACCGGATTGCATCATTCTTGGCCTCCTTCCCCAGCGTGATAGGATGAGGTTATTCGGAAGGTTCAGCGGTGGAAGTGCAGCCTAAGCGATAACCGCTCCAGACATCGGATCGAACCGCGTTTCACCTGTCCGAACTACACTCCATTAATCCCTCGATCAGTATAATGGTGTTGCGCCTCTCCATGATTCGGCTCGTATCGACTCCAGCCAGCATGGCGACAGGGTATTTCTGGCCCTACGTGCAATTTAAGTGGGTGGCACCATGTCTCCCCCACGGGGCGGAGCCAATTCTCTCTGAACTCTAGCCCCAGCCCCTTCTTGATCACCAGACGTCTTTCTCTTCCTTGTTTCAGAACGTCACCTTGCCTTTGGTCGCTTCCTGCACGCCGTTTCGTTGGATTTAGACGACGCTTCCTGATCGCCATTGTTGGCGTCATCTTACCTGACGGTCAGAAACCTCCAACGTTTGCCTATCGGCGCTTCAATTGTATTGGACAACTTGTACCGCCGTTATCGTAGCTTCCAGAATCCTGAGGTGAGCTGGGAATACAAATATCCAGCAATTTCCCCACACATCCCCAGATCATTCTCCAGCACCAACAACTGCAAAGAAGATCATCAAGAACTCTATTCGAACACACAGATCCACACTTCGCTCTCATCCAGCTTTCGCAAATAACACTTAGCAACTTACCACTCTACACTTCCATCACGTCTCGCCTTCAGGTCATCGCCTACAAGGAACGAGCACCACTTCAAAATAATCCGACTTCAACCTCAATACAACTCTTACATTCATCATGAAGTTCTCCTCAGCTCTCACTCTGACCACAGTCGTCTCAATCATGTCAACGGTCCACGGCGCACCCGTCCCCAACTCCGAACCCGTACAGTACAGACGCCACTCCTCGGTCTCTGAGCTCTCAGGTCGTCAGCTCTCAGGGGGCGATGACTTCATGAGTAGCCTCGGTGCCGCCTTCGAGCCTGGAAATGGCATCGGAAAGCTCCTGAACTTTGTCAAACGTCAGATCGGCTCGACAGACTCAACAACCCAATCAGGCGCTGGGAGCGCCAGTGGCAGTTCAGCCTCCAGCACAGGGGCTTCTGCCAGCAACTCCAAGCCCTATAGCTCGCCGATAGACACTTTGACAAATGGTCCCTCTGGCTTGATGGGCGGAGGCCTCAGCTCTCCCCAAGAGGCTGGCTTCGCATTCGAGCCGGGACAGGGCATCAGGGCCGCGTAGGCGCGCATCCAAATACCATCGTAGGCATGATGGCAAGGAGGATCTGCAATTCTACGACACCAGGCGGATGATGGCAACATTGATACGGACGATCGCTCGCAACATGCGCAGGCAGGACCTAGCTGCTCTCACCAACTTCCACGCACCACTCGGGATAAGGATCGTGACGCTTATTATGGACGGATGCATACCCACGGGTTGATGAAGGAAATTGCAGACTGTTATTGCTCAGGCGTTTGAAAGCTATGCAAGCATTGTACGAGTCGCTTACATTGGGGAACGTCGTTTGGGTTCACTGTTCGAAGGCAGGAAGGTTGATTGGAGAACAAAGAAGACGAGGAGAAGATGGACGAGAAAGGAGTGTCAAGAGGTAGACTAGATTGACACGCTCATTAGACTAGCTACAAGATGGATCAGATTCACACAACACTTCAATATCCACAATCCAACGTCCCCTGTCCGTATGGTTGTGCTAACATCATGATCGAGCTCCGCAAGATAAGATCTCTTCCAGTGCTTGGAGAAGAACAAATCGCGCACCCCGCCAGCGGCTCCTATCGCGCCCCCAGCATCTCACAACAACCATTTAACGCGACGCAGCACCGTTGCCATCTGGAGTATCAAGATCTAATCACCCATTTCGGCCGAGCTGCTCCCCAAGATCCGAGATATCCCCCAATCTAAACACCGCAAATTTACATTTCACCCGACAGCTCCTTCTACAACAGCAGCGACACCTTCCAATCGACCTAGATCCCACACGGTCAAGAATAACTTTCATCTGAGAGTGCCTAACGCACACCTCGTATTGATGTTGGACCTGTTCACGCGCACGAAGCCTGGCATGGAAGCTGCGGTTGTTGGGCGGCTGCTGAGACTCTTCGTGCGCTTAGAACCATGTCAATCTCGCATTAAGCTCTGCATAGTGCATGAGGATGCTTCTCTCTTGGTGAAACATGAGGCTGAAGTCTGGAGCGTGTTAGATTGCGTGATGCTAGCCTGCCCATTGAGAATGAGGGGATATGTTGTGGGTGGTGGTCTTTTACAAATGTGTCCCACTCCCATCTCGATGCTGTGCTTTTGAGATGGTTGGTCCTCCGACTCTGACCCCATCCGGATTGGGAACACTTAGTCATCCAAGCTTCGCGATTGCACTCGGTCTCTAGCAGGGATGGCAATCCTGTCATCCCGCCACACTGTCTATCAAGCTTATGACTCAGGGTGACACGCTCAACCACCTGCCAAAGGCATGAGCGAGCCTGACAGACCTCCATTTCTCACCGTCTCTTCATCAAGCTCATGCCAAAGAAAAGACTGCCGACGTATGACACCAAACCAAGCAGTCCAGCCCATCCTTCGCTTTCGTCCAGCGCCAGCAAGCACAGAGATGCTCCACACTCCCTCGGCACAAGTGCATTCTCAACAGGCAACTCTGTGAATGACCGTATCCAGGAGCTTCGAATCAGCCAAAGGCCATCATCGTCTGCAGGAAGTCGATCATCTTCGGATCTGCTCAATCCGGGAGCAAACCCCTCTCTACCCCCTTCACTGAGAACCATCCTCCAAATACCGGATGCGCCTCCTCCGCGGCCAAGGCCGAATTTGAGAGTCGCTGGTAGGTTCAGGATTCCGGCAGGCCCAGCTGCGCCAGCTAGCTGGCTCAATAGAAATGAGGACAGGGCAAGGGGGCGTAAGGCTAGAATACCAGCACATCGAGAGGGTACAGACTTTCATGTCGAGAGCCTACCCGGCTCTTATGTCCCAAAGGATGGATCTCTTGTGGCTACCACACTGAAAGCTATTGCAAAAAACTGGGATTGGCATAGAGTCTACGACCAATACTTTCTACCTACGATCCTCGTCCGCTACAAAGAAGCGTTGCTCCATTATATTGCGCAGTATAGCGACCACGGCATAGACAAGGCAGGACTTGACTTTCTCATTCAGGACGAGTTCGACCTCGAAGGCGCAACAGGAGCCGAAGGTCTAACTCACCTCGATCTAGCAACATCCATAGGCCACCCGCTCAAGCTCTCGGACCTTAGATCACTGTTCAGCACGAAAGAGGTAGCAGGATTGCCAGATGTGGGCCCTGACACTACGCCTGAGAGCTGGGACGATTCCGAGGTGATGAAGCGGGGACCGTCTGCGATGGGTCACTTTGACTCCTTGACGCACCTCTCACTAGCCCATCCTAACAGTGCTGCAGCATGGAAGGGGCTTCTGGACATTGCACCTCATTTAGCGACTATCACCCATCTCTCTTTAGCATATTGGCCCGCTCCCTCGATGTCACCCAACTCGAAGACAGCATACAGAAAGACACCCCAGGGAAACGTGAGCTACGGCGCAAGCCATTTCTACAGCTCCTTGGATCAGGATTGGAGCGAAGCGGTCTCTGTTCTGCGCCGTTTGAGCAAGTCAATGTACTGCCTACAATGGCTCGACCTCACAGGCTGCTGTCCCTGGGTCCAGGCTTTAGCCGATGAGAGAATCGACTGGTTCGGCACATGGCGCGCCCTTGAAACCATCAAAGTCGGTCAAGGCTGGCTGCCCGAGTGCTTTCAGCCTGGTGCAGACGAGACAGCCTGGCGGAATATCTTCTACCGGCCTAGATCAAGCGAGGGTGACGATAGTATACGAGCTGTAGCGCAACGACGGCTGCTGGAGTGGGTTGACGTCGAGAAAAGTACGCTAAACATAGAGATTACTGTCAATGAAAGGATCAGTGCTGCGACGAAAGCAAACAAGATAGCTGGAGACAAGGGTGAGCTGGCTGTGAACGAGCCGATGCAGGAGCTTGCCACGCAGGTACCTTGGCAGGGTGTTTCGAATCATCATGGACTTCGTTCTTCGAGAGTGAAGTTTGAGCGAGGATGGGATGCTTGTTGGATCAAGGATGCTATCCAGCACATGGCAAAGGTTGACCATGCTTGATGCCTATCAGTATAACTAGGAATTTAGAGAACTAGGAATTTAGAGGAACTAGCTATGTGAAATCCACGTTACTCCTGCAAAATCAAATTTCAAACCTCGTCGGACTTGTTTGAGATAGCTCTCGATTTGCTTCTCGTGACGGTCCTAATGCAGTCGGTCTTAAAACCCGCCCCATCCCATCCCATCACATCACCAGCGCGACATCCCTTAGACAATCTCAACTATTATTCTACCATGCAAATGCACCTTGGGACAATAAAAAAGGAGATTCGAATCGTTCGTCTTATCCTTACTAACGATTAGGGATCAGGTCATGTCAAGTTATGGGTACACGGCAGTCTTCGAATTCACATCTGCGCTTTTTAAGATAAGCAACGCACGTTTTCTTTCCAGTAGAGGTTATGTATGGCGGTGCTGGGATAAGTAGTAATATTTGAAGTATGAAAGCTGATGGAAATGTGTATGATAGATTGAGTGGATTTTATTGATGTTGATGCTGGAATAGGACGATATATGCCTGAAACAGTGCTTATGGACATAGCAAATGCATTGGATGTGAGCACGGATTTTATGGGGAGAATATTGAAAATTGGTGGGAGTTTGAGCATGGATGTTGGACTTTAACTTTAATGATGATGGGGTATGCAATTTGTAAATGAAAGGGGTTGATAGGGGTTTTCGATGGATGGCTTAATCATGTGGTTAATAGCCGTCCATAGCGGCCTTTGGGAGGGTATGTGTTTGATTCTGTAGCGCGATGTGAGATAAGCACAGTATCGAGAAGTTGTAGAGGGAGGCTATGGTTGTGTACATGCTGTGTTTTTCGGCGGGTAGAATGTGGGAAGTGTAGGAATTTTGTGATAGGTGAGATCTGGGAGAAATGAGGGAGAGGCGAAGTCAGCTCAAACAAGGGAATTCAGTGTGATGAAATATGTATTTGCTGATAGGGGTGCTTGCAGGTCGAGAGACTTGGGATAATGTTGAGAGTAAGTACTCGGTTGCCAAATTGTTCGACATTTGCAACCTATGACTTTGGTGCCGTTTGATGTCAGCAAACTTACCTTTCTGAAGAAAGTAAAACGTAAAAGACATGATACTGGATGAATCCAGCAGGGTTTCGAACACACATGGCAGATGGGATAAATCTGAAGATATTGGCAATCGAAGTACTTTCCAGAAGCCTAGTCATTTTTGATAACTGCAATCCTTCCTGCCAGTAATTTTGACGCTGTCCAGATAAGTATACCCAATATAAGTCTGGTAGACGGCGTAGACACATCCAGAGCCAATGTCTTGTTATGCAGTACAATCCTCAGTCTTGGGGATTGAGTAGCCATACCACGAGAAATCGACGGCAATTCAAGACCCACTTCACCAATGGTGTGGGCATCTCGATACACTTGCTACCCTGGGTTGGATTTGCCATCCGAGACGGCTTTTACCTCCGTCTTAGGGTTGCATTCGATTGAAAGTGGTGATTCCAGCACATTGCTTCTCTTCAATAGGAGACAAATGCGAAAACAACGATGCAGAATCCCTTGTCACACATTCAATATTATTCTGGTCATGATGGGACTGAAGATTCGGCTGAGATCAAAGGAGCCGAGGCCGGCAAGCATTAGGATCATTGAGAGAAGACTTGTGAATTCGAGATTCTTCGGCGAAATCAATCATGTGCTCAAGTGATACTCGATGAACAACAGCTGATGAGCGGTGAACGGAATCTACCAGTCTCTTCGGATCCAGTCTTGGTATTTTGCCTCGCCATTCCCTGCCTTTCTTTGAAAGGCTAGTGAGAACGACTCCCGTGTCCATTGCCATTGCGAACACCTCCGACAAGTGTAGATGTGCAAAGAGCAACTTCGATGCCAGCCGATGTTGTTCAAGCAACCTCGATCGGGCATTCCATGACCTCACAGTAGAGCTATACGTTGATAGTGGGGATTGTTTCGGAGATATCTTAGAGATTAAAGATAAGCCGTGTTTGCGTTGAGAAAGGTGCCGGCTCTGACATATGCAGCTTTCCTTAGTGCGACTAGAATGGCGGGTTGCATAGAATGCTTGATATTTTTAGGTGTGTCGCACAGCCATAAGTTGGCACTGAGAAGGCAGAAGCCAGCCTTACGGACCAGTTCGGACACGAAACATCGGTTCGGGACGATCACCAACGGGATGATGGTATTTGACAGAGCCCAGGAGGGTGTCAGGCTATGAGGCCAAACCAATGGGCATGTGAATCCTCACTCTTGGTATTTGAAATGTTTGGTTCAGGTCCCTAGCTCGATAGCATCAGATCTGTGGCTTGCGGGGTCTAGATTGGGTGATTGGGAGTCTTATTCATCCAGAGCGCTTGGCGCCAGTGTAGCGAAAGTAGGCTCCATGATCGTTCAATCTTTCCACCAACATTTGCTATACTTTCTCGAAGCCACACGAAGAAGGTTCCGGGTGAGTGATGTTGGATGATATCACATGCGCCATAGTGCCATTCTACGGCCTGACATTCAGCCATGGTTCGAAGTCACTTCGGTGAACTCGAGCAATTGTGGTGACCGTTTGGCGAAGCCATTTCATCCAGCTCAACGTGGTTCATGTTGGATGTAGCTCTCGTGCTTGTCTTCGTACATCGGGGCGGTGAGTGGTGTATAGTGACATTTGACTTCTTTCTCAATGGATGCTGGCGCTTTCAGAATGGCGTCTATCACTGGTCATTACGGGTGGACCGCTGTCAATGACGGATTTGACCATTTTATCATCGTGATAGCTTGTGAACGCGATGAAATAATGTGATATCCATGGGGGCCAGCCTCACTTTCGTCGGAGCCTTCGATTGTATCCAATATAAACCTTGGATAGCCTTTCCCCCTTCACTTAGTATCAAGCCTTAGGTCTCTGACTTTGCAGTCAACCATGGACGTAAGGTGGATTTCCTATTCAGGTGAACATCGTTCCCACGGCCGCTCCAATGGTTTGGCTGTTCTATTCCCCTTACCCAAGACACTGAAGGACTCACGCCGAAATGTTCAAGACTTGTTGACCTTGAGCAAAGTCCAAGGTAAACAGCTTACCCAGTCGAAAGAACTTCAGTACATCCTCGCGAAGCTTCGCGCCGACGGGCAAGCAGAAGCGGAGACACTGTTGACGCCTTCGGTAGAGGATCTCGAACAGCACAATTCAGCCAAAGTCTTGTGCCTAGACCTCACAAGGAGCGCTAAGATCAGATATCTGCTCCCACTGCCAGCTCCGAAGGACACAGAGCTGAGCACCTACCAGGAGAGCACGCTGGCCACTCTTCCAGCTCGAATCCTCTCATTTGGCGTCGACAGAGATTTGCCATCAGAAATCCGAACCAACGACCCTCTTCCGCCAGTGGTCGCCACATTGAAAGGTCTGGATTCAGGGAATGGCGAGATACCCTTGGATAGCGGCAGTTTGTGGGGTCAAGCATCTTTGGTATCCGCCGATGGACGACTAGCAATGGCTCGAATTGTTCCAGACATTCTCAGTGGTAGCGTCGTTGCGCCATTACTTCGTAATAACAGTGATTGGTTTTTGGTATTTGATTCTCTTGTGATTCGCCAGCCTGGATGTTTCAAGATATATATTGCTCTCATGCAAACCTCACAAAGAGAAGGCGGAGGGGATGGCGACCCCAATATCGAGGCTCCTCAAGAGTTGCTGAGTGCTGTTACTAGCGTGATATATGTTCACGCCTTTGCTCGGTCATCAGGAAGATCAGGTTGGGAAGACTTATTGTGATCCAGACTCCTCGCTGACGTGTGTTTAGGACCCCAAAGCAGACATTGATGAGGCAAGAAGGATTATTCTTCTCAGATCCCATAATGTACGAATACATAAGGAGGTAATTACCATGGAGTAAAGTGGAGTTCTGAGACGACGATTTGGCCGAGGTACCTATCTGCAATGGCGTTTTGGAGATTTCTGTTTCATATCAGCAAGCATAGAGCACGCACGAGATTGCAGTTGCCGTCCTGTTAAGAGTGACACCAATGTGGTAGTCTCACGCTATAGGTTGCGGGGCTGACTCCAGGATATCTAGGACAAGGTGTCCAATAGACTTTGAAGGAGCGGGCTCGTCCAGCAGATCGGAAGGCTCGACCATTACAATGGCGTGGACATTGTCAACAGCTACAGTCGGCTTAGAAGATTATATACCGTTCATAGCAGCGAACGGTGTTCTCCTTATGGCAACGCGGACTTTGGTGTAATTGTCATAGACGTCAGCGATGTATTGATCAGTTAATGCCAGGAGGATCAGGTATCGGTAACATCAGGAAATTCGCGGTGAGATGATATTGAAACTGAAGTTCACTTAGTGCTCAGGTATTTGGGCCTTGATGCAGCTACGCCCATAATCTCTTAGGAAAGTATAAATAGACAGAGAAGATCAAGAGATCTCACAACATATCGGCCTCGGCGTCCTACTCTCTCGCTCCAAGCTCCTCTCGGACAAGATGCATGTAGCATATAAAGTGGAAAGCTAGGTGAAATTCGGGATCTTATACTTAGACCTGCCGACCTCACGCTACGTAGTCAGCCTCGCTAACCCGAAGTGGCCTAGCGACTAGCTTGCTGGCCAATAACACGTCTGAGGTACTGTGGCAAGTCGGCTTCTTGATCAGGGTGCCAAATATGCCATAATGTCTCATAGTAGGTCGATGATTGTCGTCCTGAGTCAATACTGATTTTTTTCCAAGGCAAACGCAACACCTCCCTAGCCTTCTTCACCTCACACGAGCGCTCACTGCTGAAATCGACATGGGGCTCCCAAGCCACTCGTCTTTCTCGAGATTCTTTCCTTCCCTTTGCCTCTTGCCAGCTCTGCCTCCAAATAGCGAGAGACCCGGTAGCCTGCGCATCGAACGGTGACATCTTTTGTCGAGAGTGCGCGGTAAACAACCTACTTGCGCAAGGGAAGGAGATCAAGCGACTGAAGAAGGAGGATGAGCGCCGGCACAGGGAGGCGGAGGAGGTAGAGCTCGAAAGAGGAACGGAAGAAAGAGCTAGAGCAATTGAGTCGTTCGAGAGGACTATGATGGGCCTCGAGGGAGCTGCCAAGGCTACTGGGAAGAGTAATGCTTTGGCCAAAGGCAACGGTGAAGAGGAGGAGCGTGCTGAGGGTAGAGGCGTAAAACGAAAATTTGAGCTGGATGAGGATGAGATGTTGAAGAGTGCAAAGGAAGAACGAGCAAAAGCGAGGAAGGCGCTCGATGATGAGAAGGTATTCTTTCGCAGCTCCATACCCTAACCGTCTACTAAACTCATACAGTCTAGAAAGCCTACCCTGCCTTCTTTCTGGGTCCCTTCCCTTACACCCTCTACAAATAATCAACAAGATGCCAAACCGCCGAAGCTGTCACCGTTATGCCCTGCATCGGCGCCTGAGACCAAGCATAACCTTTTCCTGAAGTCTCTGGTCTCGATAAATTTCAAGACCGTCCCGAATACCAAATCATCCACCGAGGCGCCCGGTATCATATGCCCAGCATGCGACAACAACCTTACAAATACCATCAAGGCAGTCCTTACCGTCCCATGCGGCCACGTCCTATGCAAACCATGCGCCGCGAAATTCATGTCACCGGATACAGGTCCGCCAGATCCACATGCTTCCCCTACAAACCAAGGGCAGAAAAGGCGAGTCATGTGTTACGTCTGCGAGACCGATCTGTCTGGGCAGAAAGTGACAGCGAAAGAAGGAGATGATAAGTCCAAGTCAGACAAGGGTGGCATCAGGTCAGGCTTGGTGGAGCTTAGGAGCGAAGGCACGGGTTTTGCTGGCGGGGGCAACAACATGGCTCAGAGAAAGGGTGTGGCATTTCAGTGTTGATACCAAGATGCGTATGATGTTTGGCTATCAGCATTGGTCCGGAACGTCCAAGCTAGTGCCAACTGTTGGAAGAAAGGGGCCGCGATCCATTAGATACACCGGCGTTGGGTACGCACTAGCGATGACATTCTGCTAAGGCAAACACAGCCCTTTCCAACATTGTCCAAATTATACAGACGTAACCTACTGCTTGCCTATTTTGAGGACACTAAGTCATCGTTGTAGAGGTGTTAGACATGCTCCCCTCGCTCAATCACAAAGAGACAAGCGTTGTGGGTCTGATTGATCGGCGATCCAGATGTAAGGCAGCCGTCGGCAGGCCGTGACCTGCGCCACGACTCAGCCTCGATCCTTCGTCCCCTCTTCCGCCGCAAAGTTCAGCAATGATGCAGGTACCTCGCTCGTTCGCGCTTCAAGAGGCAGAAGACCCTCCCCCAAATCGACGGATCAAGGACGGGATCAGCGAAAGGTTGCAAAGTAGCACCAACCCCCCAGGAACGCTCTTCCATTCCCCCCTCATTCGATCATTGTTAACAATCCTACAACACCCTCCATCCACAGTCCTGCATCTCTTCAGCGAAACCTGATAGGCGGTAGCCCGATCAACTGACAAATCGCCGTGACTGGAAGCACCATGTCGTACCCTCCCCATCAAGGCGCTTATCCAACATACGGAGCCCCTCCACCTCGTCAGCCAGTCTTATCTCCCACAATTACCATGCACTTACACGTTAGCAGAAGCATATCAGCAGTCCCCGCCCCAGCAATACCCTCCTCAGGGATACCCCCAGCAATCACAAGGCTATCCACCTCAGCAAGGCTATGGCGGCTCCCCTGCCCCTCCTCAAGGTTATGGGCAGCAAGGCGGATATCCACCACCGCAGGGACCACCACAAGGGCATTATCCCCCACCACAGCATGGGCAGCAGGGCGGATATCCACCACCGCAGGGACCACCACAGGGACCACCACAAGGGCAGTATCCCCCACCACAGCAGCCGCCATATGGAGCCCCCTCGCATAGCCCGTATCCACAACAGCAGGGCTATCCTCCGCATCAGCAACAGCCATATGGCGCCCCTCCTCAAGGCCAATACCCTCCGCAACAGCAGTACGGAGCCCCTCCACCGAGCCAGCCATATGGTCAGCCCCCTCCTCAACAGTACGGTGCTCCCCCTCAAGCGCCCTATGGAGCCCCACAAACCGCGCCTACACCGCCTTCGCCAGGCTACGTTCCTGGACAGATAGCACCAATTGATATGTCTGCTCGAGCGGATTCATGCCGGAAAGCGATGAAAGGTCTGGGTACGGACGAAGCCGCATTGATCCGGGTCCTTTCGCACATTCCTCCGCTGGAAATACCAGCGTTGAAACAAGCCTACCAAGCACGTCATCATCGTATTTTAGAAGCCGATGTCGAAAAGGAAGTGAGTGGTCATTTCGAGCTCTGCCTACTATCAATCTTGCGTGGACCCTTACAGCAAGATGTGTGGAGTCTTAACAAAGCCCTCAAAGGAGCTGGGACAGACGAAGAATTGCTCAACGATATTTTGATTGGTCGGTCGAACGCCGATATGAATGCGATAAAGCAGACCTACCAACGCACCTACCGCCGTTCGCTGGAGCAGGATGTTCGCGACGACCTTTCCGCGAAAACGGAGCGCATGTTCTTGATGATACTATCTGCCAGTCGGCAAGAAGACTCGGCGCCAGTCATCCCACAGTCCGTAGATGCAGACGTTTCAGAGATCCACCGCGCTACCGAGGCAAAGGTTGGAGCCGATCAACTAACGGTGTGCTCAATCCTGACCAACCGCTCCGACGGGCAAATTCGAGCCATTGCCCTAGCCTACGAGCACAAATATCGTCGGTCGCTTGAGAAAGTCCTTGTCGGCGAGTTCGCAGGGCACATGGAACAGGCACTGGTCCAAATGGTCAGATGCGGAGCGGACCGGGCTATGCGGGATGCCATCAATTTGGAACATGCCATGGCTGGTGTCGGCACGAATGATGATTTGCTTGTGAATCGCGTCGTTAAAGTACACTGGAATCCTGCGCATGTGGCACAGGTGAAAGGTGCGTACAAGGTCAGATACGGGCATGATTTGATAGGCCGGATCCAGTCGGAGACCAGTGGCGATTACGAGAGGTGTTTGGTTGCTATGCTGCAGTAGGTGGAGGTGTATGTTTTGCTGGCCTTGTTGGCGCTGTCAACATGACTTTTGGACATTTTTGACGTCTGCTTTCGTTGGGCATATACTAGTCGACCTGCTTTTGCGTTTGTTCAACAATTGGGCGGCTGTGTATGCTATAGTAAAGGAGAGTTAGATGTTATATATGGTACTACGATCTCCACTTGAAATACTGCGACCCACATTGCTCCTCCGATGTTCCTAGCCTTCTCACAAATATTAGGTGCCTACGAGGTTGCCATCAAATGATGCAGCCAGCCGGCAACGCAGAGAGACCAACTGAACCTTGCGATGTTGTTTACGATCCCTTCAAATTACTACTCCGTCTATAGCACAACACTTTAAACTCCAACCCCTACTGTCCACTCGCAGGCACCCTCTCACAAATCAACGCCTTAACCTTCCCAAACGTATCCTCCTTCCCAACAGCCTCCACCCTCCTCGGCATATCTTTCAAATCCTTAAACACCTGCGGCAGCACATCCTCAAAGCTATACCCCTCCTGCCCCGCCAACGCTTTATCGACCGCGTTTGCAAATTTCGCGGGATGTGCTGTTGCGAGCGCGATGGTGTAGTCTGCCGGTGGGGGGGAGTGGGAGATGCAGTGTAGAGAGGCGGCGACGCCGATGGCGGAGTGGGGGTCTAGTATGTAACCGCCTGTTTTTCCGGTTGTGCCTTCGCTGTGGGAGATGGGGGGGTGGAAGGATGAGTAGGCGGAGCGGATTGCGGAGAGGGTTTCTTCGTCGTCGATGCGGGAGGAGAGGAAGTCGCGTTGGGCGGCGGCGAGGAGGGCGTCATTTACTCTGAAACCGCCGGTTTTTTTGAGGTCGCTGAGCCAGGTCTTTATTTGGGAGCGGCCTATTTGCTGTTTTTGTTCTACGCTGGGGTTGGGGGTGGAGGAGTGGACTTCGAAGGCGAGGCAGGCGAGGAGGCGTTCGAAGTTGGAGCTTACGAGGATGTCCATGGCTGGAGAGAGGGTTTCTTGGACGAGGGAGGGGTGAGCTTTTGCGCCGTCTTTTGGGATGCCGTTGTGGGCTGCGGCGTCGTGGACTGGGTTTACGGAGTAGGTGCCGCTTGTCATGAATCTGTGGAGGATGTCGTTGCTGTCTAGAATGCGAATTGAAGCACTTGTTAGTGTTCATGTCATGTAGACCCTGTCCTATTGTCGTTGTAGAGATGTCCGGAGAAATGGGGTGACAGAAAGGCAATACTGACTAGTGGCTATGACAAGACGAGAGCAGGGCAGCCCCATTCGTTTGGCGAACCTGAATTTATAGCAACGTCAGCGACCCTCTTGCAGGGAACATTCCAGGTTCGAGGGTCACGAACCAGCCTGCAAGAATATCACCAAAGTTACCGGATGGAACCACAAAGCAAAGGCTTTTTGATGAGTCCAACTTCGATGAGCGCACTAGCGAGAAATACGAGTGAAAGTAGTAGACGATCTGTGCTAGTATCCTTGCCCAGTCTGATGATACCCCTAATCAGTAATTGCCTGTTCGGAGAAGTTTTCTGAGTTCTGAACAGTAATCACTCCCAAGACATTGTCTCGAGACGAAGATTTGGTAGTGAACAGGGAACTATGGGGTGGAAACACCTACTTATGGAATTCACGGCGCCCAACTTGTGACTTCGGTTGATATCAGGATCCGCGAATAGTGCTTTGACAATATCCTGACAGTCGTCGAATGAACCCTCAACGCTGACATTGTGTACGTTCTTATCGAGGATGGTCGTCATCTGCGCCTCTTGGACTTCAGAGACCTTGCCTTTGGGATGGAGCATGAAGATTGAGAGATCAGCCTTTCCTCTGAGGCCATAGATGGCTGCGCTTCCAGTGTCGCCGGATGTTCCGCCAATGACGGTCAGGTGGTCTCGCTCCTTGCCTGTCTTGCCTTGGTTGGCGCGCACAAGGAAGTACTGGAAGAGATTTCCCAGGAACTGTAATGCCACGTCTTTGAACGCATAGGTCGGCCCGTGGAAGAGTTCGAGGAGATACAAGCGTTTTTCTTCATCCAGGAGGACTAGAGGAGAAACTTCGCGAGTGCGGAAAGTGCTATAGCTACGGGCGATGATGTCTCGGAGATCAAGTGATGAAATTTCGGATGATGAGATGTAAAGCGAGAATATCTCGAAAGCCAATTCCTCAAATGTATAATCTCGCCATTTCAACGCCCAGTCGTGAGGTAGTATTGGAATTTCCTCGGGAATGAATAGGCCTCCGTCCTATAGAAGAAAAAGCTTTCGGTCTCAATAGAACGACACGAAAAGTAAACGGAAAATTGCCCACCTCGGCGAGACCCTTCAAGACCACTTGCTCAAACGAGAAACCGGAAGAACCCCCTCTTGTGCTCAGGTACCGCTGAGATGATGTGGGTGCCATGATGGGACTCGAATGATGAAGGTACAAATTGATTCAACCAGCTCCCAGAGAATCTCTCAAGATACTATCTTCGGAAGACAGGCATCGAGATTGAGCGATAGTAGAGTACAGATACTAGCCGGCAACGTAAAGAGAAACAACAGGACTACTAGTCATAAGATGGACCAATTTGAAAGCAATGCCTTAGCGAGCTTAGTCATTGCTTGCCAGAATCATGCTAGCTTCATTAGGGAGGCTCGGAGGTTGACACCAAAAGTCTTGGCGCTTGCTCAAGACTTTCGGTGTCGATCTCTGCACAGAGATTATACAGTAATAGGACCGATCCTTTGAAATAAGGGGATATGGTTTAGTGGTATAATGCTTCTTTAGCATAGAAGAGGTCTCGGGTTCGATTCCCGATATCTCCAATTGTATTTTTGTTTTTGATTTTGGAGCCTCGCTCTAGAGTACTCTTGACGATGGCGATGGTCATGAGTACTCTTTGTTTTTGATTGTTACTCGACTTTTTTTGGAGTAGGGCCTGAAGTTCGGCCTTGGCACGGCCTCGGGCCTGCACCGGATACTCGCACCAGAAGGATATTTGTAAAGCAAGTCCAATAGTCAGGCTGCCAGGGGCACATGATCAGGTAGCGAGCTCGAAGGGCTCGTCTCTTGCTACTGTGTATATTGTTTAGATAACGGCCTGGACACCTCAGATGGCGCCAAAGCTTGCATCGCTTGGCATCCTCGAGTGCTACGCCTCACGCAGGAGCTAAAACATCAACCTCGATTGCATGATGGAGTGGGCCGAAATACCGTCGCTTCTTTAGGCGCCCAGTATTGAGACATGACTGTCCACCGTCAGCTCCCTACTTGAAGTTGATTTCTATCATGTTCCTCCCTCGAAGGAGGGCGACATCCCTGACTCTAGCATCCATTGTCGCCCTTGTGGTCTGGTATCTCTATTACTTGCCTGATGCCTTGCAATCAAGTTCATGGCAACCTACAGCCAATAAAGGCGATGATGTCCCCTCAAATACAACCCAAGCCACTCGAGAAGGCTCCATCGTCAAGCCTGGTTCGGATAAACTGGGACCCCCTAAAGTAGCACCACCGCAGCGATTCTCGACCGGACAGAAGACCTTCGGCCAATATACCTTCTTCGAAAAGAATCCCGTGAAAGAATTCCTCCGTTTCTCCACCGGACTTCTATTGGAGCTTCCCAAGGTTCAGCATCAATTCGGGCCCGAAACAGAGGAGAAAAAGGCGAAGCGGCTGGAGCGGTTAGCGGCCGTCAAAGAGAGCTTCCAACATTCATGGAGTGGATACAAAAAGCATGCATGGCTAAAGGATGAACTGTCTCCTATCGATGGGGGAGCTGTGCAGAGCTTCGGAGGCTGGGCGGCTACGTTGGTGGACACACTGGACACACTGTGGATCATGGGCATGAAGGACGAATTTGACGAGGCTGTCAATGCAGCCAAGGACATCGACTTCAACACTACAAGCGAAGAGTCTTTGAACGTCTTTGAGACTACGATCAGATATTTAGGAGGCTTTCTGGGAGCATACGACCTGACTGGGGGCTCATATCCGGTGCTTCTGCAGAAAGCTACTGAGGTCGGAGACATGCTGTACTGTGCTTTCGATACGCCCAACCGTATGCCAGCCACCCGTTGGAATTGGAAGGAGACATTCGAAGGAAAGGACCTAAGAGCGGGTGAAAGCACCCTGGTTGCTGAGATTGGCTCACTAACTTTAGAATTCACACGACTCTCCCAGCTAACAGGCGACCTTAAATATTTCGACGCCATCCAACGAATCATGAACGAATTCGACGCCAAACAAAGCCTCACCAAGCTACCAGGACTATGGCCAGTAGTCATGAACGCTAAGCTCATGAGTTTTGTAAATACGGGGTTCACTCTCGGTGGCATGGCGGACTCCTTGTATGAATACTTGCCCAAACAGCACATGCTACTTGGCGGTCGTGGCGATCAGATGAAGAAGATGTACGATTATTCAATAACAGCAGCCATGAACCATATCTTCTTCCAACCTATGGTTCCCGACAACAGAGACATTCTCTTCTCCGGAGCCGCTGCAGTCGACGACGGGACCAAGAAGATTACCACTGAACCCAAAGGACAACATTTAGGCTGCTACGCCGGTGGCATGGTGGGGATAGGGGCGAAGCTCTTCAATCATCCCGAGCACATCAACATGGCCCGCAAGCTCGTCGACGGCTGTATATGGGCATACGATAGTATGCCCAGCGGTATCATGCCCGAAGTCTTCACGATGGTGGCATGCGACATGAACTCTGACTGCGAATGGGATGAGAACAAATGGCGCGAGGCTGTCCTGCAGGAGGCTAAAAGACGCGGGCAGCAAGAAGGCCAGCCCGATTTTACGAATGATGTTGAATTATTGAACTATACCATTGCCCAACGCCATCTCCAGCCTGGCTACGTGGAAATCGATGATCGTCGATATCTGCTCAGGCCTGAAGCCATTGAGTCGGTCTTCATCCACTACCGCCTTACGGGCGAGAGCGATCTTCCAGACGCAGCGTGGCGTATGTTCCAAGCTATCGAGAAGCACACGCGGACTGAGTTTGCGAATGCGATGATTAGTGATGTGACGGTCAGCGCTACAGATAAACAGAACAAGATGGAGAGCTTCTGGTTGGCGGAGACGCTTAAGTATTTCTTACTGATCTTCAGCGAGCCGAGTGTCGTGAGTTTGGATGAATATGTCTTGTAAGTCACCCTCTTCTGTTGGTTGACATCGTCGATGGTGCTAATTTTGCTCTTCGCAGGAACACGGAAGCGCATCCGTTCAAACGACCTACTCCTGGTGTGGATCCAAGCTCTGCAGGTCATGGCTAGATGCTAGACACTGGATCGGAGGTAACGTTAGAGTATGGGCTAGGTCTGCGGTATGGCCAAATCTGCTACTGCGAGAATCGGTGGCAGGCTGTTCGCGCGAGGTACTTTCTGTACTAGTACAGTTTGGTGGAATTCCTTCTACACCATCGATGACTTACGGCCTTGGCAATCGTCTTACGCTTGTATGACGTGTAATTGTGTAATTCAGCAACTGAATATTGGGTGCGGCGTTGGACATACATGATACCCATGGTAGTTTCAATAGATTCATTCTACTAATATTACAATGATAAAAGTCTCGGGCTTTCTTTGACTCCCTGAACGCATTCCCACTCACTTTAGTCTCCCGGTGCGCCAGCATCTCCATCATGCACCAATCTCATGCTAGAAATCTTCGAGTCCTCACTCCCGCTTCCTCTCAACCAAGACTCCTGCCAATTTCCACCACCCTCCAGCCTTCTCCCCCTCATCAACTCCAACGCTACTCAACCAACCCTTTGCCTTGTCAACAATCATCTCCCTAGTGAAAAGGAGAAGTTAGCACCGCTCCTCCACTAGCAGTAGAGTGAGCGTGGAAAATACGTACCAAGCCTCCTCTTCATCGCTCATCTTCTTCTCCATAAACGATACCGCGATAATCGTAGCCCACAATCTCAGATGCAGACCTTCCGGTACTTTATGCTGGGTCGAGGAGATGCCAACGATATTCAGTAATCTAGCGTCGAATTCCCAAAAGCCTTCGAATGTCTGTAGGGCGATGAGTTCTTGTAGGAGGTCCTTTTGTTCTACCGGTGGCGCCGCTGATGCTTGACGCGTAGAAGGGCTTAAGCTGTATGCAGCAGCATGGTTTCTGGGAGTGGAAGTTTCAGATTTGGCCCTACCTGGTTCCTCCTGTTGCATCGCAGAGTATGGAGACATGACAGGAATTGGTCCTGCAGTGTGCGGGCCACGCACTCGAAGGGCGCGCTCATCGTCGCCACCAGCAGCCATGGCAACCTGGCGCTGAACAGTCCTCGATGCGACCCCGCGGCCTTCTACCTCGGGTGAGGAGATCCTTTGCTTCTTGGATGGCGAAGGTGGTGATGATGGAGCGGCTTTGCGCGCGGCTTTGGAGGCAAGATGCTTGCGTGGTGCCATTCCGCCTGTGGACATGCGCGCCGCTTGATTTGTACGATTATGCCCGCCGGAAGGCGCCGGCGAGGAGCGATACACGGCAGGGAACCGGATGCTGTTGGAGAACGGCGTCATGTTGGATGCCGATAGTCTCGAGTCCCCAGGGCGCGGAACGGCTTTGGTGATGCCAATTTCGGTGGAAGCACTATTGTCAACCAAACTCCCATTGGTACCGTTAGTGGAATCTTTCGTAGATTCGACGGCTACGAATGAGGTATATTTGCCTGCAATCTGGTATTCCACCCCCAGTCGGACAGCTTCATGCTCGACCATAGACTTGAACTTGTCGCCATACTTCTCCTTGATGAGCGTTCCGTTGTCGTCCTTGCTGTGGACCAGCCAGCCGCGACCTTCTTCGAGCTCAGAGACAGCTCTTTTAGCAGCCAGCTGATGGATCGTCTCCGATGGATGCGGAAAGACCTCGACAGGGATCTCCATCTCGAAAGGATCATCAAGAGAATTCCCTCGAAGGATGACAGATTTCGGTGTCGCTTGAGAGGTACTGGGCGACATCAAGATGTAAACGGTAGTGCGGCTGAACGGGTAGAGAGGTGGGATTGCTTGGGGCGTCTGCAAAACCTTTGGCATAGATATTGATGGAATCTGGTCCGTTATATCGCCTCGCAGACCAGGATCAGCCTGTACTGAAGCCGTGAGCTCGCGGGACAGCTGTGCGTTAGGAGTGTCGTTCTTGTCATTCTCGTCGATCATCATGACACGAAGGCTGTCGGTAACTCGCTCCACCAAGACGAAATCGTCATTATCTTCGTCTCTTTGATACTGGACCTCCATCGTATAAGAGCCACTATCAGGAGTAAGAGCTCCCTTGAGCATTCGAACTACTTTCTTGTCGAGCTTCTCGCCATTGGTAACAAATTGGGCGAAGCCGTTACCCGCTTTTGCAACGCCTTCGATCAATGCGCTAGCCACGGAACCACCGATGCCGAGGGCGAAGACCCGCAATATCTTTTTGCTCTGAGATACCGAAGCGTTCACATAGTCGAAAAGTCCCTGCTGTTGCCAAATATTGCCATCTGTAGCAAGAATCACAGAAAGGTTCTCGTTCGGGTCACGTGACTGGATCGAAGCTTTGACTGCGCTCAGAGTCTCGGTCCCTCCCATGGTACCTCCAAGTCCTTCCAAGGCTTCAAGTGCTTTGGCCAGAGAATTTCGATCATATTCTTGGCTCTTCTTGAACAAGAAGGTGTGACTCGACCCGAAGAAGCAGATATTGAATTTAATGCTCACGGGCAGAGACTTTAGGAAGACTCTGAGAGCGGCAACGAGGGTATAAGTTGGTTTGCCACTCATGCTCCCACTCTGATCAGCCACAAAGATGACCTCTGGTTTCGAAGTTTGCATGGGAGTTCTGGGAACTAGAGTAGTCATTAGAGCACGCTGACCGTTGAGAGTAGGGTGTGTCTCTAGAAGTGCTTTGGGCTTGCCACTATCCTCATGGAGGATCTCAAGGACAAAATCCTTGCTCAAGGCCGAGGTACTAAGGGACAGCGTAGCAGACGCTCGCGACGGGTGATAGGCCTCAGAGGTAGCGGTTGAGATCCTCCCCAAAGTCACTGCAATTGGATGGCTTGGCGATCGGACTTCTTGCAGTGCAGAGTCAGTCTCCATACTGATGTTGACAGTGATCGCGAGTCCGCCTATGCAAATCCCTAGGTCAGCATTGCTTATCAAGTATACTCTCTGAAACAAACGTCAGTTCGTATGTTATGGCCAAGAGCGCACAGGTCCCGAAGCATGCCTCACTTTCACAGCACTGGTACAGAGGATTGCTTTAAAGATTACATACCCGTAGACACGGTCGACCTTCTCTCAATTGTTTCGACTTCAGCGTCGCTATAGCGTGGACTGATCTTAGAAGGCAGCGTGAAACGGAGGCCATCCGCTCCCATGTCATGCTTGAGCTCTTCAATGTAAGTAATCATGACTGACAGTTTGCCGCCAGCGGGTATGTTGCCTAAGCTTGTGGTGAAGACATCTGAAGCAGGACCTTGTTCCAGAAGACCAGCGGTCTCTCCACGGGCAACGGCCTCGTCGTAGATCCCCTTAGCTCTGGCCTTTTCCTTGACTACTCCCGTGATGGTGCGAGACCCGACGTCGCAGGTAAACCCAACGACACTGACGCCGTCATATAGGGGGAAGACATACTTGCACTCAGGAACTTCGAGTGTAGGTGATGGATTGATAAAGGTCTGGCTCAAGACAGTCCTAGATGCCGTCGACAGTATGGTTGTGTGAGCCGAGATGTTAACTTGGGGAAGACATTTCTTAGCGTTGTGGGTCCGAGACCACACCATGTAGTAGCAACCGCAGACGGTTGCCATGATGTTAGAGTGTCTTCGGGACGCGCAGGCAAGATTAGAAAAGCAGTGGTACGTAGAGGATATAAAGCTAGAAGGCGGGAGGTGTTTGATTTTATGTTGCTTAGACCGCTGTTGCCTATATTTGGTCGGAAATTCGGCAAATGTACGATCTAATTCCAATTGGTGGAGGATTGTTGTGACTCAACGACTGTCGAGGGTTATGGACACTAGGAAAATTCGTGGGGATGAACGCTCCAGATTTCTGCGAGTTGCCGATAAGTTAGCAAGAATAGACTGGAGTCTCCTGGGTTCTTGGATGGCTAGGCGATTTTCCACCTTTACTAACGCGCGAAAGGCTATGCTTTAGATGACATAAAGTAGTAACATATGAGGGCTTAGTTGATAGGTAACATATGACCACGTCCATGCCCATAAGGTGAAACGATCTCATTGACACCTATTGTGATCGAGGTACGTTGAAGGCAGAGTTTTCGTGGTGGTTCAATGCGGCATGATAGCATGTTGCAAGGTAATCCCAAGTCACCAGGATGGAGTGACCTGAGAAGCGGCGTTTCTGCTCTCCTGTCGTGTATGATGGGGCAACCAAGCATGAAACATCCAGCCATTTGGATGTTGGGTTAGCTTGTCTGTTGGAAATACTCTCAGCCTGCCACGATGCAAGCTCGATGTTTCTAAGATTGGGAACAGGCTTGCTAGACTTGCCACTTCGTTATACACTCAAGTAGCCTTGCCTGAACTACCTGTCGCAGGGGTTTTGCACCATCTTAAGGCGTTCTTACATCCTCAGGTCTTGCAAGACCGAGAATGGAAGTAACGAGGAGAGACTGAGTCCTGGACAGTTCTACAGTAGAAACTGGTGGGACGAGATCATAAAGACCAGGCCTACCGACCAGACGCCAACTCTTCTGTAAGTTTCACTCTGATTCATTTGAGACACCGCGTAACCATGCTTTATGGAGTACAAATCTTGAAATGAGGTGGCACGGGTGGTTATGTCGCGGCTCTTCGGTTATTGTCGCTTGCCAGCGACGCTAGGCGATAGTTTTCTCCGTGACATTGAATTCGGAGAATCGCGTTTGTCTAAAGTACGGTTCTTGACTCATTCCATATTTAGATGCTCATTACGCGGCTGAGACCGCTCATCTATTGTAAAATACGCAGAACTCTCATGGAATCCCTCTCGAAGCCCATGGCGAGCTTGCACACCCTTTCTGACGTGAAAACGGCCTTTGCCCAGAGCAACCCAATCGATGTTTACCGTTACCATATCTCAGAGACGTTGGCACCGATCACCGGCAAACCTACGAGCGAGATATGCGAGAGGCTAGCATGGACACAGACGTTCGATAAAGGAGACCTTGGTTTGCCCGTCCCTGCACTTCGGATACAAGGCAAAAAGCCTGGAGAGCTAGCAATAGCAATTGCCGAGAAATTTCCAGAATCAGATTTGGTCGAGAAACCTATTGTGAATGGCACCTTCATTCAATTCTACTTCAAGCCTGAACCCCTCTCAAAGCTCATCATACCTTTGATACTCAAGAAGCAGGGCACATACGGTACAAACGACAAACTAGGATTGCGAGATGAGACTGACCCGTCCAGCAAGAAGAAGATCATTGTCGAATTTTCGTCTCCGAACATAGCCAAGCCCTTTCATGCTGGACATCTTCGGAGTACGATCATTGGTGGTTTCCTGGCAAATCTCTACGAGGCTGCAGGATGGGATGTCACTCGAATAAACTACCTGGGAGACTGGGGTCGGCAATTCGGGCTACTCGCGATAGCCTTCGAATTATACGGTAGTGAGGAGAAATTGAAGGAAAATCCCATCGATCACCTCTTCAACATTTACGTTGAAATCAATAAGGTCTCAAAGCCAGAAGAGGATGCTATCAAGGAGAAGAAAGCGGAGTTGAACCAGGCGGAGGAGCATAAAAAGGATACTGCAGA
>JAABUK010001612.1_pt1 | contig 42464 bp, 36 predicted proteins | sample 5559141 | NCBI WGS metagenome assembly JAABUK01 (sample SAMN10711869, study PRJNA513367) | rock metagenome | isolation source: Antarctica rocks | place: Antarctica: Victoria Land, Pudding Butte nord | collected 2016-01-03 | reverse complement strand
TAATACTAAGCGTATTAGTTAGGAATGGAGAGGGAAGATATTTTAGGTATATAAGGATAGGGAATATAGTTAATATAACGGTTTTTATTATACCTACAAAGATAATTAATAAGGAGAGAGATAGAAGGATAGAGATAAGAGGATAGAGAGAGATATAGAAGAGGTTAGTAAGATAGATAAAGGATTTAGAAGAGTTATAAGTACTACTTTTTCTCCTTTACTTATTAACCTTAAGAAGTAGTACTAGGATTAATATATTTAAGTTTTAAGAAATATAGAATAAGAGTAGTATTATTAAAGCTAATTATATATTACTTTAATAGATAATCCTAAGACGTTTTATAGTATACCTGTTAGGTTATAGATTATAAGTTAACGACTTGAAGAGGAAAAAGTACTAGTGATTATAGTAGAGCTTAAGCGAATACTTTTAAGTAAGAAGAATAAATAAGTTTAGGAAGTTAGCGAGAAGACTCTAAAGAGGAAGATGTAAGATGTTAGACTCTAGTTGATTAGGTATTTATTCGTTATCTTATTCCTAGCTTAGAGAAGGTTTCGTTATAGGTTCATGTTCAAGTCTATTAGGGGAAAACCCTTTGAAATAATACTACGAAATATCATAACTTATTGTAAGAAACCTACCTACGGACAGAATTATCCTGAAACCCATCTAGTAATACGTTGTAAGACACTCCCTAACACATGCGTTATAGCTTGGAAGTCGCAACAGCTATAGTAGATACCAGTCGCATCAGAGCTTTTAAGTTGCGAACAGGTAACAATGTCTATATTCGAACCTATGAAACCGCGCCTATAGTAAGGACAGACTGCATAGCACACACAAACACTTAGGAGAGAATAAAAGACCCAAAAGCTTCAACACAAGCAATTCACCTTGCAATAATCCTCCCAGCTTGACGCCCATTGATGTACCCAGTCCCGTACTGAATATCCGAGACGGCCCATTTCCGATGACAATTGATCGTCTGGCCAGGAATAGCCAACCAACTAGCCGCAATACACATCCCGCCATTCGGGTCCACGTAGGACGAGCACTGCGCGAGACAATCTGCGAGGCTGCTCGCCGCCACGGGAGGAAGGTCGTTGCCGTTGAAACCGACACCGCAGATCAATTCGTAGGTCTTGCCGCCGGTGGTGTAGAGGGTGTTGTTGTTCTGGGGACACAGCGCGGTCTTGGAGACGGGGAGCTGGCTCAAAAATGTACTGATGAGTTTTGAGGCCGCGGGGCCGAAATCGCTAGGGTTGTAGCCGTAGACCATGAGCTGGTTGATGACGGAGTTGATGTCGCCGGCGGATTGGCGTTTTGCAATTTCCATCGCATTGTCCGATTCGGGCAGGCTTCGCTTGGTGGTCTTGACGCCGCTGGGGTAGAATCCTTGTGCCTCCAATAGACTGACGACGAGAGGAATGTCAGGGATAGTGCGCTTGTCGAGTGATGAGACGGCACGCTTTGCCAATGCACCGAGAGCGCGCTCGGGCAACAGCATGATGGCGCGCTTGGCCACAAATCCGAGGGCGCGCTTGGCCAAAGATGGCGATTCGAGATCGGTGGAGATGTCTCGTGCGGTTTTGCCCGAAACGGGCTGGAAGCCATGACCCTCGAGTAGACTCAGGACTACCTTGATATCAGGAGCGTTGGCGCGCTTGGAAACCGGTTGGTCGACATCCTCGAAGTCACGCTTGTGGATGGTTGCCTGTGCGTTGGGCACGAAACCGATTGCCTTTAGCTGGGTGATATAAGCGCTGATTGTGTCACTCATAGCGGCGGTGCGTGACTCCAAGTCTAGTACTGTTCATTAGCTTCTTCCTTTGAGTGGCTTCATGCCTGAGGATCTAGCATCGGAGCATACCGGATGACGCTGCTGGCAGAGCTGCAGCATTGCTGATGAAGAGAGTGAGGCCTACCGCCAGGATCGAGGTGGGGAGCATGGTGTTGGTAGACGATCTGCTTGACCTTGAACTTTCGGAAAAGATTGTAGTCTTGACAGCTTAGGCACGCGCTAGATTTGATTGTAGGCCGTGGTGGAGAAGGAAATGGCAGCGTACTCCCTCTATATGGACCTGCGAGTATCAAAACCCAGCCATTGAGACTCAGTGAGACAAACAAACGTGAGGTCCAGAAACGCGTGGCCACCTCGTGGCACTCATTCTCGGTACATAAATCAAGGCTGAAAACGGTGTGTAATTCCAAGTCTATGAGTGTGGCGGTCTAGTGGCGTTGGTTAGCATAAAGGATCGATACTGCAAAGGGCATGGACGAGCGCTTTTACCTGCGCTTCGTTGATATCATGGACGGACACAGCTAAACGCAAATGAATGTGAAGAACTAACCCGGATAGCCACTGACCGCAGTGGAGGGCACGTATTGAGGGCAGAGTCTGCCGAACAAAGGAGGTCCGCCACCTGGGCCTGCTTTGGGCCATCTAGGTCTGCTTTGCGGATGGAGGCGCTTTGTTCATTCTTGAAGCGAGGACCGTCAACAAAGGCACTGAGCCGTCAGCTGATCTAGATCGATGCCCTTTGTTCTTGTCGGAGCAGCCGAAATGGGGTCAGGCGCGGCGACCAGATGAAGGACAGATGCAGAGATCTTGCGTGATGATATTGATGGCCTAGCTGCTAGGCCTGCACATCATTTTGATCGAAAGTACAGCTGCTCGACGCAATTCGAGACGCCCGGTCACGAGAAAGGCACGTCCTCACTAGCAAATGTGATGCCTTCCTTGGAGTATATGATTGGCCCCTTTCACCAATCGCACTCAAGATGAATGCTTGGAACCGAGCAAAGGGATTTCTTTTGAGACGATGAAGTTGGTGGAAGAGTAACAGAAGAATGAGGTTGTCACAACAACAAATGCCAACGAGACGGAAATAACGAGCTTGGCGTACGCAACATCTGAGGTGGTAAATAGAGCGTATACACAAGCATGGTACATGAGATCGGAAATTTCACTGGAAAGACACATGGTGGAAAGTGGAGGCATGAAAAGATTAATTGGCATGTGGAAGACTGTTATAACTCCTTATTGTTAGGAGTAATGAGATTCCCTCCCCCTTGATCTATATTATAGTCAGCTGTAGTTCGGAACGCGCTAGTGGAAATCATACACTTGGGGTAATAGAGGACCGACCTCACTGTGTAATTCTCACTGCCCAAGCGCAAGGGTGCAGTAGTGTCCGTGCCTGGTTGATTTGGACTATATGGCAGGCGTAGATGATTTAAGGAAGCACGGGATGGCGCCTACCTAAGAGCGCAATCAGCCCGACCAGATCCCATCAACCAATTCAATGTCATCAACGGCTGTTATCCCCTCATTATTCAAGTCACCTCATGAGTTGTAATCTCGAAGCTCGAAGTTGGTGCGGTTCTCCAAGTCATGAGGTAGATGAACTCCGAATGGCAAGACTAGCGATTCTTTTCTATCTCTGAGTCTCTCATCATGGGCATTATGTCTGCTGGAATGGAATGCAGTCCGCCATCCAATACAAAAGCTCAAAATAAGCAGTGTCTCCCTTTATGGGTACAATCCATATACACCAAAACCGATATTGAGTATAGTCCCTCTTTTCTTGACGATGAAATGATCATTTACTGGCTACTATCGTCCCATTCACACACGTCGTTCCAGCTGCCACTCCAGAAAAGTTGATCCATCCACCGTGAACGCACCGCATAAACGTGTTTCCATCATCAGAACAGAGAAGAGAGCCATCAGGGGCACAATGCCCCTCATGGTCAGCGCGGATGCGGTTGGGGGAAAAACTAGTACTACAGTGGGTTCCAGCCGCAGTGCTACCCATGTACACTAATGACGTGTTCTGGGGGTCGTTACCCGAGGTAATGCTATGCACACTCAAAATCAGCGTGTCCTTTCCCAATGGTCTTCTTGTTGCTTCCGCGTCATACAACATTCTGCAACAGCAAGCATCTGCCAGCAATGGCCCCAAAAAGACAGGATTCGTCGGATAGGGAAACTGATCTTTGACGTACCAGATAGAGAAATGGCTTCGGTCGTCGCAGCAAATGCTGCTGAGAACGCAGGCCCCCCTTCCAGTCCGAATCGAAGGACAACCTCCTACTGGCGGCGGGAGGGGCAACAACATTGATGCTGCTGATGATGATGTTGCTGTGCTTGTGGTTATGATGGTGGAAATCAGGAGGGCTGTAGGCAGAGAGATAGACGGAGTAGAGGCAACATTCGTTGCGAAATCGCGGGAACTTGGGCTCAGACTGGTAGAAAGTGTCTCGGCCAAAGAGGAGGGCGAAGTAGATTGGGCCGAAGACTGCGTTGAAGTTGTAGCAGGTGAAGAGTTGGAAGATGCCGAGGACGATAGAGTCATTGGCTCAGAGGGTCTTGTAGCGGATGAGGGCTTGATTGAATCCGTGGAGGGTACGAGAATGAAGGAAGATGAAGAAAAGCTATAAAGGCTGGAGGGCTCGACCGAGCGTGTAGAAGATGGAGAAGTGATTGAAGACGAGAACAAGTTGGAGGTGGACGAGTCGATCGATGTCGTCGAGACTGACGAGGGGCGAGCGGCAATGGAAGTCGAGAAAGACGAAGATACGGTAGATGAGCTTGTCATAGTAAGACGGCTACTACTGCTGACCGCGCTTGAATTCTCGAGTTGGAAAGACACAAAGTCTGCTCCAACCAAGGTATAGTCGATGGCGGTACCACTTGGAGGCGCCGAAAACCCGATGCAGCTCTCGCCATTGTAAGTAGCTCCAACGCACTCGGGAAGTGCACCACACTTATCGAGGCAGTCTTGCTCGTCTATTGCGGCGTACTGGAAGAGTTGAGGAAGGCCGGTAATGTTATATCCGCAAAAGACTTCGAATTCTTCGTCGCCGACCATGACATCCGCGCCATCGTTGCCAGGGCAGGCTATGCCGGTCTGTTGCGCTGAAAATGTGCTGGAAGCTGTAGATGAGTCTGTCACTTGTGTCTGACATGACACAAAGCTAGAACGGCCAAGAAGCGTAACGGCGCAGAGGAAGGGGAAGCGCGGGAGCATGTTGAGAAGCTCCGTGCAATAGAATGGTCAAGGGGGGTAATTCTTCTGGAGCGTGGTCAGATGGAGCACTGATGTGGAGCAGCTCTCGGCTAGGTCGGAAAGTCTCGAACGCCAAGGGTGCGCCACACACTTGAGAGTGTTCCACCACGCCTGATCTTTATCCTGCCGCTCGAGCGTGTACTCCGCCTTGTGAAGTGGACTCCAGCATCCATATCGAGTGGTTAGGGTGTTGTTCCATTCAATCAGAACAATCCGCCCACCTTCTCAAAAGTCCGTCTGCTAGCACCCTGTTATCCTCCTAAAATATTGCAGAAGATGATCTTATTTTAATTACTATAAAGACCGCTACGTCCTTATAACTAGTCTATTACTAGCGTAGACCACTCACTAATTACTAAAATAATGGAGTGGATCTTTTTAGATAGAGGCGGGTTAGTTATAACGTAAATTTAATAGATAGAGTTATGGCGCTAAATTTATATAAAATATAACTATTACTTCCTAGAGAACGCTTTTATAGACTTATATTAGGACCTAGCCGCGACTTACTAGCCCCTATTAATTTACCCTCCGTTCTTCTTACCTTATACGGCGTAGAAAATATATATAGGTAGCGATTTCTATTCAAGCTTAAAGTCATAAATTAGTTAATACTTAAAAGAAGATTTTTAATCTTAAGGTTTATAATAATTATCTTAATATACTTAACTCCCTTTTCCCTTATTTAATAGACTCCTAGCTTAAGAAGTAATCTTAAGGAGAGACTATTTTAATTATATTATAATATCTCTTTATCCTTCGCTATTTATTTAATAGATATATTATTATTAGTCCTCTAGTATTAAGATTATTTTATTATTATTAATTATAATATTTATCCTTAACTTAGCTTTTATATTATCCTTATATTTAACCTAGATATTATAATACCTAATAGTATCTAGATCTTTATAATTATTTAATACTTTTTTTATATTTATTCTATCTTTTTTCTTTCTTCCTTTTAAATCTTACCTCTAGGTAATCTTGAGTTAGTAGCGTAATTTAGCCCTTATCTCCTACCCTCTCTTTTAATAAATAATAGGGGAATATCCTATACTTAAAGCCTTATTACTAATAATATATAGTAGGATAACTTCAGGATAAGCCCTCTAAGTCTCGTATAATCTCAGTCGCGTTAGAGGAGCGGTTCTAGCATATATTAAGGTTCTATTCAATTAGAATAATCCGCCTACCTTCTTAAAAGTCTATCTGCTAGCACCCTATTATCCTCCTAAAATATTATAGAAGATAATCTCATTTTAATTATTATAAAAACTACTACGTCCTTATAATTAATCTATTATTAACGTAGATTACTTATTAATTATTAAATTAATAGAGTAGATCTTTTTAGATAGAGGCGGGTTAATCGCGACGTAAATTTGATAAGTAGAGCTACGGCGTTAAATTCATATAGAATATAGTTATTACTTCCTAGAGAACGCTTTTATAGATTTATATCAAGACCTAGCCGCGACTTATTAGCCCTTATTAATTTACCCTTTATTCTTCTTACCCTATACGGCGTAGAAAATATATATAGGTAGCGATTCCTATTTAAACTTAGAGTCATAAATTAATTAATACTTAAAAGAAGATTTTTAATCTTAAGATTTATAATAGTTATCTTAATATACTTAACTCCCTTTTCCCTTATTTAATAGACTCCTAGCTTAAGAAGTAATCTTAAGGAGAGACTATTTTAATTATATTATAATATCTCTTTATCCTTCGCTATTCATTTAGCGGATATATTATTATTAGCCCCCTAGTATTAAGATTACCTTATTATTATTAATTATAATATTTATCCTTAATTTAGCTTTTATACTATCCTTATATTTAACCTAGATATTATAATACCTAGTAATATCTAGATCTTTATAATTATTTAATACTCTTTCTATCTTTATTCTATCTTTTTTCTTTCTTCCTTTTAGATCTTATCCCTAGGTAGTCTTAAGTTAGTAGCGCAACTTAGCCCTTATCTCTTACCCTCTCTTTCGGTAAATAATAGGGGAACGTCCCGTACTTAAAGCCTTATTACTGATGACGTGCGGCAGGATGACTTCGGGATAAGCCCTCCAAGTCTCGCATAATCTCAGTCGCGTTGGAGGAGCGGTTCCAGCACACATTGAGCACGCTTTCAGAAAGCAGGATGACCTCCATACTTGATCGGCGTCATGTTGCACCTCCACGTTGAAGCAAGTGGACACGAACAAAGATTGTGTATACGGAGCAAGGTGCGAGATACGTGTAGAACTGGATTATGGTGGCGGTGAGCTAACCCTAAAAGGGTTAATGGTCGAAGCCAGCCTGTCCGGCTCGGTCCGTGTAAGGCAAAGCATGCCGCTCCGACTTTCTTCCGGTCTCCATGAAGAATCTGAAACTTGTCGACCTACATATCAAAGCAAATAGTGTCCATCGAAATCGAAAAGCATCCAACCGAAGATCTCAAATCCACACCTTGACCAAATCCAATACCAAAGATGCCCATCTCAAAGAAAGACCGCGTGCGTCCAACCAGGCTCTCGCCCACATCCAACTGCCATCGAAGATCGCTGACAAAAAATCCAGACACGTCGCGAACAAAAGAAAGCCGACGAAGCCGGTGTCCGTGTTCCCAAGAAGCCCAACGGCAATCCAGTCAAGGCAGAGAAGGCCAAATTGAAAGTAGGTACATGTCACGCGCATAGCGCGCCCAGCCCCTGCCTCACGCCACATAGGGCATGTGTGAGCATGCTGACCGACACCTTGTGTTCTAGTGCGAGGAATGCTTTCACATGCTAGAGGAGAAGAATGTGAAACAACTAGAAGTGCATGCGGAGACGCACGCCCCCAAGAGGACAAAGGAGTTTTGCTTCCCAGCTGCTTTCAAGGCGGCGTGAGATGATGGCAGGATCAGCATGGAGAGGTGTAACACATGAGGCGATGGGTCTAATTGCGAGGAGGCAAATCTTATTGGCCTACAGCATCATGTATGGCTTGATGACGGACATGATACGACATTGATAGAACGGTAGGATCATGGCGGGACAAATGAAAATCACTTAGAAAGGCTGTGAAACTTTTTCAAGTCTTACTACGAGCCTATGTTGTGGCCGACGTAGTGTGTTGCCGAGAGTTGTGGGTTCTCTGCGAATATGCCCTAAGCGGTACGACAGCTTGGAATACGCATTCTACGTCATTACTACCATTGGTGAGCGTGCAATAACGTTGTTCGAGTCTTCTTGCTGTTTTGGTGTACAAGTTCATCATGATTCTACCACTTCTAACTCAGCCAACCTCATATACAGCGATAATCCTTGTGCAACTTGCAAGGGGTTTGCGACTGTGAACTCAGCTCCTGTATAGAGCTCAGGATCGAAGGACGAGGTGAGGACCGTACCTAGAGAGATCGAGGTACGTATAATCCATCGCGCCAACGCCCAGCGTCTCTATTGGTGATCCGCCTCCTACGTCCGCTTGAGACAGGTCCTCCATTAACAAAGCTCGACGCTCCACCCCATGATCCTCATCAACATCGCTGACTTCTTCATCAAGCTGATCACCAGACTGAATTCTTTCAGCCTCATCCTCATCCATGACACTCAATCCATCGAGGCCGTACTCGATATCATCAGTCATTTCTAAATCTAGATCCCTATCGGCGTCACTGAATTCGTTCGCAGACTGATCACTGGGCAACAAGTGTTCTGCTTCCCCATCCTCGTCAAAGACACCTCTTTGCTCGAGCCCAGACCCGATATTGTTAGCTTTCTCAGAGTCGCTGAACCCTTCGAAAGTGCTTTCTCTGTCGTATTGAGCGCTGATGCCATCGTCGAGACCGTCGGCCTCCTCGTCGATGATACCATCATCTTCAGGGTAGACCATCGGCTCCGAGAGGGGTAATTTGCCGTGATTGTTTAGAGCTGCTGCTGGTTCCTGCGCTAGTGGATCGTCGTCCATCGACTGAATATCTTCTTCCCACGGCGTTGGAATGTTTGTCTGCTGCGATTCCCGGTCCTCTGTTGGTTGGAATCTTCGATTTTCCCTCACGTTCTGACTCCGTAGACGACGCTTCTGCTCGCCCTCGTATATCTCTTTACTTGTTCTTGTCCGCTTCACAAGTTCTTTAACCTCCCACTGCGCGTCAATTTCCCGCTGCATCTTCGCCTTCACCTCGTCAGGGACCTCTATCCAACCTTTCCAGCCCGGCTTGGGCTTGTGGATTTTGGTTTTCTTGATAGCAACACCTTTAGGTTTCTGCTGCACATCGTCTTGACTCATGCCCCTAGGGGCCCCAGCAAGATTGGGAAATACTGGTCTGGGTCTGCACATGGCACAGATCCATCTTCCCGCAGGCGCCTCATCGAGTCCAACACAATCCAAGCCGTACCACTGGATTTTGCAGGCTTTGTTCTCGCATTGGATCCAGTCTTCGTGGTAGTCGCCACAGTATCCACATTGAAAGAATTCGCTGTCGTCCATGCTCACGTCCTCGCTTAGAGCTTTCTCGTTATTAGCTTTGATAGCCTCTTTGGTCTCCGTTCTCGCATCTTTCCACACCACCTTCGCTACGATGACTTCGGCATGTTCATCCTCGAAGACTTCATATGGGGTCTGCGCCAACGCCTTGAGAGTTTTTCGCTGGCCTGATGCGGTTGCTGAGCTCATGTTCGTGAGCGGTGGTCTTCAATTTGTTTGTTTGATAAGAGATTGCCAAGGCTATGATTTTGTTCGAATACTGGGCTGTGACTAGAATCTTGACGTTTAGATGATGAGAGGAAGAATTGGGTAGCAGGAGATAAAAGTGCCCCATTTCGGTGTCGAAGAGGCTTCAAGTTGAGATATCGCGGCTCCGTGTTAATCATGTCTCTATTTCATAATAATGCATTGTTCCCATATCTTTGTCGAGCACAGTCATCTCACGCAGCTTCAGTCCAAGCGTTCTCTCTTTGTCCCATGGCACCTTTGCCATTCCACAGAACGACAGAAATCCAGTATGGGGAGGATAACGACAGTATACGATAAAACTTCGTGTAGCTGTCGCGATAAAACATAAAAGGTTCTTCGGCGATTGGCCTACAGAATGGTAGTAGTCCCAAATTCCGAAAACAAAGATATATATATCATAATAGTAATAATGATCCGCTTCTCGCAAATTTTGGATCCTAGAAACATGGACACAGGGTCTAACAAGGCATATACTCGCTTATGAAGCAGTTTTTCTTTCACTTAATGAGACAAAGCAATTTGAAGCGTCTAATGGAGGCGGCGGCTGCCTACATAAAGCCGTCATCCACGGTTTGCTCCGCTGCAGAGGCCAGCTAGAGATCTCGATTCTGACCGGAGTTGTCGCTCATAACATATCAAATAGGGGGGGCCATGGTATTTGCCCTCTTTCGAGTTGTGTCTAAACACCTGAGCTCAATGGGAAATCCAGGATATGTCATGAATCGGTTCACCGACAGGAGACTGATTCATGATTCAGCCTAACGTGTTGTTTCGCCCAGGTTTCTGATATGTGTGAGATCACAATCATACTTACTATACTAGCAACCCCTTCTTGGATCTGTGCGCTGAAGGAGCGGAGGCAAAGAAGAACAAGATATCGACTCGGTACAACAACACGGGAACCTCCTATGATGAAACCAGAAAGTTTCCCATCGAAATCTTTAGTCGCGTAGACATGGATTTAGCCATAGCGTTCTATTTGCATCTCGAAAACGCAGTAAGTTCCGACAAGCTACTAGTCTAAAGCCCACTGGAATGGGATAATAACAAAGTGTTCGGAGCCGAGATTCCGAGCACAACAGTCAAAAGCCGCGCAAGCATTCATTGCAAGCACGAACGCAGAAGATTTGAGCTTTCGGGTAGGAGACTGCTCGAAGCTGTAGACATATGAGGATGGCCCTTCTAATGCGGTATTGGATTATGGGCGCTGAATCATGTCACGGAGATGTCGAATATGACTTTCGATTTAATAGGTGGAGTGAGCTTTATCAGCGTAATACCGCATGCAACAGAAGATCCCGAAGCCCCCTACTGAAGTAGCTCTCGCTGCTTTCTTGAAGGAGTATTGCGGCGTCACTGCCACGGTCAAGAAACGGCTTGAAGATGGACTAAGGACACATGTACATGCGCCGACGAAAGCCAGGAAGGTAGAGTCTGACTTATTTAATCCTGAAGAGAGTAAGTACGAGAGAGCAGCACTGGAAAGGAGTTTGTATGGTTCCACGTGTAGAGGACAGTGGCTATTCAAGATGACTTGAATGATCCGCACGATGGTGTTCGAGGATTGGCCTTCCGGACTTTTGTTTAGGTATCCTCCAAAATACCCTACTTCATACCACCCAATTGAACTACCTCCAAGAACATGATCTCCCGGTAATAGCCTAAGGCCCATAGAGCCAGCCTTACTTGATTTCCCAGTCCGCTCCATAGGCTGGGAGGCAGCTTTAATCGCGTGCAGCGTGCTCTCCAAGCTTCAAAATCCCGTCATAGGTAGCCCCACGAGTAAAACGTCGCTAGAAATCATAGAGGTCCACAATGTAAAGCCAGCATCAGGGTGATATTTGGTTTACCTTGAAGTACTTCTGTAACATACTACCTGATCTCCACGCCCTTCGCTTCGTGATCAGCACGGCTACCCCGAAGGGGCTTAGCTCTGTCTGCCGCCCCATCCAGCTTGGCAATCACATCTCAAGCCTTACATCCCATCAACCTACCGCGATCATGGGCTCTCTCAATATTGAGTCGAAGTGCCCACTGAATGATGGGAGCAAAATACCCTGTCTGGGACTGGGTGTCTATGCCTCGTCGACATGCCTCAAGGCGTGTCTCACCTCCTTCGACGAGGGTTACAGGCAGATAGACACCGCCCAACTATACGGCAATGAGGCTGAAGTTGGGGTGAGACGTCCGCCCGATGCTCCGTCAAGCTGATACTGATGACACACGTTGCAGAAAGCGGTCCGGACCTCCTCCCTTCCTCGTTCCTCCATCTACGTAACATCGAAAGTCTGGGACAACAAGCACACCAAGGAAGCAAGCTACGATGCGGTCTTGGAGTCTCTCAAGATCATGCAGTTGGATTACCTTGACCTTTATCTCATACACAATCCCAGCTCCGGCCCTACTGGACGACACCAGGCATGGTTGGGTTTACAAAAAGCACTGAAGGAGGAGAAGGTCCGAAGCATAGGAGTGAGCAACTTCACACCTCAGCACTTCGAAATGTTGATGAAGAGCGAGGACGTCACGGTCAAGCCATGTGTGAATCAGATCGAATATCATCCCTGGAATCAACAAAAAACGATTGTGGAATACTGCAAGAAGGAAGGAATTGCTATACAGGCCTACAGCCCTCTGACGCAGGGCAAGAAACTTGACGATCTGGTCATTGCTGAGGTCGCCAGAAAACATGGGAAGACTGCGGCACAGGTCGTGATCAGGTGGGTATTACAGCAGGGTGTCATTGCTATACCAAAGTCCGAGAACCCGGGAAGAATAAAGGAGAACGCTGCGATTTATAACTTCAGTCTGGATGATGAAGACCTTGCAAAGATTGCTAAGCTGGATCAAGGTCAGAATGGCAACATTGGAATGTGGAATCCTTTTGATCACGAGTAGCCCTGCTGTCAAGAATGTCTTGCATTGTTGATGGGTCAGTGCACTGTATGTAACGGATGAACATATACCGAACCCCAATACCGTCTTACGGTAATCGCCCTTCATACACCCCTTAGTCATGTTTTTGCTTGGCAAAGAGCTCAAAAGATACCATGAATTATCAAGGCTACCTCCCAGAATGATCTACAAGGATGCCCAGCTTGAGACTCACCCCTCCTACCCGCGCTGGCAGTCTTTGCTGAAAATACCCGCTCTCGTACCATCAGGGAGTCCTAGAGTTCGTTGTCACCACTCGATGAAGACAACCTGGTCATTCAAAGCCGCGCTCGCAGCGTTATAACCCGCCGCCCGGTGATGTGATACTATCCCAACTTCCTTCGCGATAACCTGTACCCGAGCCGGATCCCGTCCCTGACGCCACCGCCGACTCATCAAGCAGAGTAAGCGAGATTTGAACACCTATCTTTGCCGCTTCATTCGTATAGACCGTATCGAACAAGCCCGCCACACCCAGGACGGCGCATTCCCACATCACATCTGCAACTTCTTTCACAAATGACCACGGAATAGTATCTCCGATAGCAGAAAATCTTAGTCGGAACCCCCCTTCTGTGATGTCGATTTGGTCTGTCTGCGGCAGCTGACTGCCCCATTCCCCGGTCACTGGGTTCGCTTTGATAGCGATCGAGCTGTAAAAATCTTCCAAGAACTTGGCTGGTGCGGTACCTGATGCGGCGATGGGCACTATCGCTGTCAGAGTGTGGAAATACACACGTTTCAACGTAATCATTGGTGTGAAGCCAGGCATCATTCGTTTGTGAAGAGAACCAGACGCAATGGACTGTGGGTATATCGTCAGGCTTCGAACAGGTCGATGAGACGCGGGCCCGTGACTTCCAGGCCGATCCTGTATCTGCCAGAACGTGTGCTCGATTGGAGCAGTCAGCGGACTTGCCATCGGAGTCACTACCGAAAGGAAGACAACCACGAGTCGAGCAAAAACAGAAAGGAGGTGATGTCTCTTCATATCGCTGCCGGAAGAATATGATGATGGATACTTGATCTGCTCCCCAGCGTAGGGGACGAGGCACTAAGCTATATGCATTTCCTACATGTGTGCTCTCGGCCATTTTCTCGCAGCAATATCACCGATGGATCTCCTTTGCTGTAGTAGCGCATCACTGCGATACGTAATTGCATGTCCGTCTCGCAGCTTTCCCACCTAGGTACGCCATGACATTCTGGAATTCCAGATTGCCTTCCGAACGCTTGGAGTTTGATTGCATCAGAGCTATGACAGCCTTGTTCGCTCGCGTGTTTGCTGAAACCACGTTGTTTGGGCTCTGCCCATAATAAATTAGGCTGACTTTCCAAGGCACGAATGGAATGTGGACATGGAATCCTCCTATTTTGAGAATTACATGGTTCATCGCTGCTTATCAAGGTTGCGCGGGATGCGACGCGGTGGAGAATTCATATTTCGTATCGGGGATGACCAGGTTCCGGTTCATGAGAGGTCTGACCGTTACAGGGTCAATAGCATTTTAAAGCGTCAATATTCCGATGTATTCACCATTACGCCTTGGTAACCAAACTTACAGAGCACGCGCACTGTTCGCTCACGTTAAAGCGGAGTCCACAGACCCATATCCACGATGAAGAAATCGCTTGGATCGGATAGATGGGAGCTTCTATTCTCAGCCTCAAAAAAAATCGTCTCCAAAACGGGTCCGCCATGCATAAGCGCTAAGGTATTGCCGCATGCTGCTAGCTGCTCACGCAAATCAGCTCAATGTGGCTTCAGATCTTGCCAACGAAGGAGAGTTTTGACAAGCTTGGATTAATCATCCTAATTGGCGACTCCATCGCCTGTTGACCCAAACCCAAAACTGAAACACATGGACCCACGTGTGACACGGACGTTCCGCCGGATTCGTCCAGCATCGCTCTTTAGAGGAGCCTCGGGAGCTCGGAACATTCGACTTTCAGGATCTGACTTTATGCACAGCACGGTGCCTGTGTAGGCTATGAAAAACCTGGTAATTTGGCTTTCAATGCTTCGAGGGCTCCACTGGCGAAGCTGAGTAGTAAACCCGAAGGGGCCAAGCCAGCATGGCATGCCACAACTACCGCTGGTTGATTCTTCTTAATCAACGGTCTGAGCATTCGCCGTTTGGCTTTTATGACTAAATCTGCATTGTGATGCGCGTTAGTAATCTCCCAAGTGACATGGCCAGTTACATTGGGCCCCCTGTGCGGAGATTGTATTGATGAGTTTGCGATTTACGACGCCTCAGGACGAGGCTTGTAAAAATAGCCATGATAGCTAGCCTCAGCTCAAATTAGCATGAGTGGTCCCAACCACAAGGCCAACCAAGGCAACCATATAAGCCGCCACTCCAGAAGCCCCTTGAACATCATGCCGGAGCACCGCCCAGCAGATCCCAAAGACCAGACTTCCGAGCATAAAGAGTGCAAGGCTGAGCAGCCATAATCCTGATACGACCCATTCTTCAACCAGATGTATGCCCCAGCCAACGCTCGTGCCTTGTTGAGCGCAGACGATAAGTATCGCTTTTCGCTTTTTGGGCGCTCGGAGACATGTGATAGATCCCTCATTGGCATCTTCTAGGTGATGAAAGAGATGGGCCATTAGGTGTTCCCCTACTGGTGGGATAAGGTCACATGGTTGATAAAGATACTCATCTCTTCTTTTTTCGGGCGGCATGTCAGGAACCTTTCGGATGTCGACAAAGTCTTTCCTATGGAGTTCGAACTGTTCCAGTGAGTCGGCCCTTCGCCACTTCTTACGATCGAGGCTTACCTGTACAAATCGGATACTTTGGACTCTTCTCAAGGAAAACCAGCGTGACCACCTGCTTTTCAGCTCCAAGTACGCCTCTCTCAGGTTGTCGAACAACTCCTTGGCTGTGGACGTTGAACATATGTCCAGCTGCGAGAGACTGGTTGGACGTTCCTTTGCTTTGGCACAGACCAATAACCATCGGCTTTCTGGGTCGCAATCGATCACTGTTGTCGCTTCTTCTCCCTCCTTTGGACGTGGGTCGTAAGCTCTGGGATCGATTTGCAACTTTGTTTGCGCTGTTGTCTGAGAGCGGTCAATGAAGCCTCTCATGCTTTGTAATGTTGACGACGACCAACGACTTGAATCGGCTCCACTCGGCTGCTCACGGCCAGACGCTGGCGCTTGATTGATGTTGCCATTGAGCATCATTTCGAGCTCGTACGCTGCGCCAGGTCGTTGCTCTATAAAGTCATCATACATATTCTGGCCGCATTCCTGCGTGTGCACGTCAGTGTTGTTACTGCCTCTTGGAAGAAGTAGTCCTTGGGCACTAGTATACTCACGCAGCGCCACTTGACTCGCACTTTTCCATCTTCGAGGCGAAGCATAACCAATCCAGTGCTTTGAGTGAGCCTTGATATCGCTAGCTTGATACCACAGGAGATTCCCAATAAGCATGAACACCAGTCATGGCTTGCTAAAAGCCAACTTCTTATTCCCATCACAACAGACCACAAGCGATGTCCCCTTGCAGCTACGAAAACACTCTCCAGTACAATGCTAGCTAGCAGCAATGATTTTGTATCCTGGAAGTGTGAAGTCTCCTCGGCTATAGCACTGACCCTACGAGAAAAGCATAAAACCAGACCAATCGGAAAGCGAAGCACAACAGAAAGTAGAACAGTTTGTATGACTGTCAACGTCCGGGTCTTGTAGGGGCTCGCCGTGCACTCTTTGCTGTGTACCAAGGTATCAATAGCTTTTTCTGTGATTGCTACTGCGGGCTTAGTATTGGTCAATGCAGCATGCCCTTGTCGGATGTCAAACGGCGATTCTCTTTGAGGAGACTCCTCCGAATTTTCTAGACGTTGGGTGTTCTTAACCTGACGAAAAGTCTGTGTAGGATGTGGTGGCAGGGGTTTTTGCTGTAGTAAGCAACCTGCCCTGGGTCTGGAGAGGGTAAGTGTTCGTTCGCTGCGACAGGCTTAGCCGTGAGGGCAGATTGGCGGTCCAGGCGGAGAACAAAGACTTGAAACTTTTCTTGAAGCATCGACAGGACATGTCTGCGAGCGCGGATACATTCGAAAGTGATTCCATTTACGACCTCTTGTTCGCTGACGGTCAATATCGGACGAGACGATGTATGAAGTAGAACGTAGTCTGTGCACACAATGGCATCCGACAAAAGATCCAGGATCCCAAATAAAACGTCTGCGTGAAATATCGAGATCATCCCTCGGATACTTAGCCAAGGTCTCGGAGGATTGATGTAGATAGAGGCGAGATTCTCAACCAATGGCCGAGCTGGTGGCTCCGCGTAGATGAGATCGACACAACCGTTGATTACCTCGGGCTTCAATTGCGAAATCGCGTCGAGGACCCGATACTTGGACAAGAGGTTGCGCAATGGAAATCTCGCAAGAATTCTCTTTCGCTCTTCAAGCGTTGCAGCAACTCTTGGTGAACGATGAGCGATGCGAGAGCCCCGTCGAGAGACGCCGTGACGCCATACTTGCAAGTACTCACGCGGATCATCATTTTTCTTACACAACTCGCATCGATGTGCCTCTTTGGTGTAGTAGGTGGCATGTTTCGCCCCGCGTACCTGTAATCTGGAATCCTCGGGCTTACACTGTTGTTGAAGATTGCTCATTATGGTGTGGGCACAGAAGTTCTTCTCCAAATCGTAAAGGTCCACTTTGGGTAACACTTGACAGGTCTGGCAGGGAAGGCTTTGGTGGGCTTATGGCAATTTAAGTGGTCCAGAGCGATATAAATGGTCTGCCACGGCGCCAGAGTCTTCGGATCATGCTATCGTAGCAAGAGGTATGAGAACTGAGGAGCATTCAAAGCGGTATGACATCGCGATGCCATGAGAAAGCCCGTTGGAGGGGGGGCATTGAACACAGCCTTGTAGGACTGGCGATGATCGCGCAGGGTGGGCTGTAGCCTTGCATCTATCACCCCCCACCATAACGAGGCTGTGAATATAGCCCAACCAACCATCAAAGAATTAGCAAACCCTTCCACGGCAGAAGAGGTCTATCCCATGTCCTGGCCCTCTGAAACGAGTGCCTTGCCAGGGCATGGGATACCGCACTTTGGTGAGGGACTGGCCTCCGATTGATCAGTATGGAGTTGAAGAGCTTTACCTCTCCCAGGACCAGTTGTATTCCTCCCCCTAGTATTTGGCTTTCCATCTAAACCTGTTGCCTTTGCCGCGATTTGCAGCAGTACAATCGGTTGAATACTGCCGTATAGCTTATCATGGACATAAATGAAGTGTACAACACTAGAGTCTTCTAGGACTAGCGAGCACACCAAGCTTTACGGGTCCGCAGAAGCACATACTACCTTAGCGGCCAGAGGTGGGTTGTTTATACCGTAACAATACCGTAGCAATACAGTTTTATCCTAGTCACGTGTACCTAAAGTTATATTACCTTAATATAATCCCCTAATAAATATATATATTTAAATTAATAGTTTAGAAAATAAATATATAAATAATTCTTTATATAGATAATTAAATCTTAAATTTTAGTATAGTATTTGAAACCCCGCTTTATTATACTATTACTTAAAGCCTCTTTACTTATCCTACGTCGCTTACGCCTTATATCGCCTAGACCCTCCGCCCCCCGTATAAAATTCAGCTAAATCGCCTAAATCTAAGGTTAGATTTCATAGAATATTAAAGAGATATATAGCCTTATACTCCTAAGTTATAAGTATAATAGCCTTAGTAGCTATTATAATATAAGACTAAGTATATTAGTTAACTAGGTATAAAGTATTATAAAGACTATAAATTATATAGCTAGTATATAATACCTCTAAGATATTAGACGCTTAAAGGTTATAACGTTAATTAGTTAGATTACTATACTAGAACTATTAATAATATATAGACTAACTGTTAAGTTAGGATTCGATTCCAACTTATAGTATTAACTCGCCTAGCCTTTTAGCGCGTTAGTATTAATAGTATACTAGTATACTATTAATAGTATATTTTATGATACTCGATTCCAACCTTTGGAATCGAATCGCCAAGAATTAGTGGCTTGGCGCCAAATTCGATTCCTCGCGGTCAGTCTAACAATGTGCTACCGCCTGTAGACCGTCCGAGCAACCCACATCTGGCCGCTAAGGTAGTAGCTGCAGCAGGCTTTAGTCAACCATCCAATCTCACTCCAACTCTCAGCTGGAGACGATCATCAACAAAGTAGCCGGAAGGGCCGTTCGAGGCCCAAAGCCCATGCCATACCCTCCACCCACTTCTTGACACCATGACATTAGCAAAGTTTGATCCTCAGCAAGGCCGGGCTTATTCTCGGACCTCCCTACGCCATCCTTTCGTTTGCCTATACTCCATGACGAGCTTCGAGGCGCGGATCCGGGGCGAAGAACCCCCAGCCGAGCCTCCGTTTAGAGAAACATGGTGGGACATAAGGTCAAGAGATAGACAATACTATCGTGTCGTGGCCAGGGAGGAAGCGTATAGATCTACGTGATCGATGAACAGGACAAGGAGAGTCGACGAAAGAACGCGGGAGCGTTGAAGACGACTCGAGGCTAGGGGTGATCTGCATAGATCCCAACAAACTACGATCGTGGCAGTAGGCGAGAGCCGTAGAATAACAACTCGTTGAGACCAGGAGCTGGAGGGCACATGAGCTACATGCACAGGCCCTGCAACAAAAACAGTCCCAGGTTCTCTCGATTGGGCTACATCTCTCCTACCTAAGCTACGTATTAGAATGCAGGCTTCCGGCGTTAGCAGATCTTTCCAGCACCGAAAGTTAGCTGACCGCGCGGTTTGCCTGGTCATATAGCACCTTCTAGTCATTCAGACCCGACTATGTTCTCGTGCTCATGGGTTCGCTACCGAAGGTCTGTGTGCGGTCTTTCACTTGGTAGACAAGTCCTCTGCTTCCTCCGAAATATAGGCTCTCGCTTACGTTGACAACTTCCTTGCATGGTTTATGCACATGTGTTGATGCGGGTATTCAGCCCTGGCTCACTAATACCACGACCTTACCGTGACCTCATTTCTAGGGCCCATCAACACTCACTTCACTCCCTCACCACGCGACTTGCCTGGCTTTTGAAACATCCTCTTTATTCTTTCCACCCAAACCTCAGGTTGCTACTCATTTGCTGCATAATGAACAGTGTGCACGATCTGAGTGAGTCGTGCCTCTTGATCCACGTTTGCCCTCTAGTCCTACTGATGACTGATGACACAGGTCGCCGTGAGGTCTCTTCTCAAGCTCGAGGAACAACCCTCCCAGCCACCCCTTTGGGTACTCTCTCCACAATTCCTCGCGAGCTCCGGAACGATATTTACCAGTACCTATTTCCCGAAAAGCTTGTTGTTTACAGCAAATCCAAGGCCAAGGCCAACAGCCCCGTCACACACTCCCTACTGTTGGCGATCTTTCGAACATCAAAGCTTATTGGCGAGGAGGCGATGAGGGTATTCTACTCTGAGACTATTTTCATTTGCCGATTCGACTGCCAGCTCTATAAGCATGGAGATCTCCCAAGCCCAGCACTGAGCAGACGTATGAGCAATATTGAAGCTACTTTCCCATGCGGATATGGACACCGCCCTCCGGGCGGGGGATGGTTTTTATCCAGTTTACGCTCTGCAAATGAAGACTCGCCCTCGAGAAACACGTTACGCATCGTGTTCGCCAATGATGCCCACGCTATGCAGCGAATACGCTCTACTGGGTTCTTTGAGTATCTGGAGTACCTTCGTGATTTCAGAAACATCGTCATGGAAGTCATGTGGACGACCTCCTCTTGGGACATAAGTGCGGGGATCGTCCACGAGATATCGAATGTTGACGAAGAACGTGTGAGCAAGGATTTAAGCATGGTGATGGATGAAATTGAGGGAACAGTTGCAAAGGTGCTGATAGCGGGCGAGAAGTGTGAAATAAGTCCTAGGACAGGTTTCGTCTATGCTCGGCGTACGGTTTTCCATCCTCGTGAACTGCCAGCGAAGCAGAACCACCGGCAAAACATACTACTAGAAGCTGGAGAAGTTGAGGCTTGAGGAAATGAGACGTGTGGTACTCGAACGGAAGTTCTGTTTCGATCTCAGCATGATGTCAGCCTGTCACACAAGCGCAAGACTGATCGAAAGTCTCGATATGATAAGGGCAATCATTCTGCACGCCAGTCGTGACCAGGTCGCAACATCTGAGCAGGTAGCGACATAGCTCATATCCCCTGCATCCAGGTTCATCCAAGACAAGTCTCGTTGAGGGTGTATGTAGTTATATTCTCTGAAACCCACTGATTCTGCAGCTCGCGTTATCCCACCCACACAGACGACTAATCGTTCAGATACATTTCCGAGGACTCGCTCATGCTACAGTAAGCGTTGCACATGTGGCCACAGTTTGACCGGGGACAGCAGCCTGAAGTAATAGCAACTTCTGGCAGACTGCGGTATCTGGCGAAGACAATGCGCGGCAGATCCATCGATGTCCCATCATTTCTGAACGAGACTCTCATTCGTCGTAGTCGCTTCGTACGTTTGTCTATGCCAGACCACCTAGCGTGGTTCATTTAGCCTCATCTCATGCGTCTGCAGTTTGGTGTTCTAGCCTGACGACATAGACTACATCACCGTATGACGACGATTCTGAAAGAGCCATGGTGTTGGACAGTGGTTCACTTCAGAGTCTGGTTCCTTCCCGCCGCAATGCCCGTGTCCACATTCCTCGTCCAAAAGATCTCCAGCAGCGTATCCATATCGCCATCGATGCCCAGATGCAGATAGAACTGTCTTACGCCACCATCCACAGCCACAGCATCCAGGAACCTATACTGAATCTTTTCCTCCTCTAGTCGAAGCTTTGGCCTGAGTGGACCAACATAATGGTCCCAGCCAGCGTTATTCGAGCCTTCGACGACTCCAGCTTCCAGCCAGGTGTTCTCCGGTCTGCCCAGCTGCCCGGCTTTCTCGAGCCTCTTCCAGGCACCAGTCGGATACGTGGCAATCGAGTAGCCATTACTGAGAACCATATCTGCGCCGAATTGCCACCGCTGTAGGAAGCAGTCACCGCAGATATCCGCGACCAGGTGCATCGCATGCATCGGAAACATAGTGCCGTAGCCGTTTTCATCCCACCAGCCTGCCTTCCAGTGGTGGAGCGATAGCGGTAGGCGGCCGCTTTCGTATATGCCAGATCTATCGCCGTGCATGTCGATCTGATGCAGTCCCGGAACATGAGTTAGTTTTGTGTCGGTGTGCCAAATGATACATTCACGAATCCTCATATCGCCGGCTCCCGCACCCGATCGCTGCTTACAGTCGTCGTAATGAGCGTCTATGACAGCGGCAAGTGGCATTGAGAGAAAGATGCCCGCCCCTCCAAACGCCATTAGCCCGTAGCGCACCACTGGCCACCACTCTTCGGACATGGCTCCGATGTACCATTGCTTGTCTGAGTCGAAGGTGTCAAGCTTTTCCACCAACGAATGCAATGAAGGGAAAAATGTGTCGTCGTCAATAATGCCCATCCACTTCTCTTCAGGTTCGCGGTGAGTGTACAAAAACTTAACCAACGAGAAGTAGCGCTCAGGCATGTTATCGTGCTTGGACAACGGCTTGACAATCGTGACCTTCAAGCCAAGATTACGCATCGTGGACTCCAGCTCGGCCATCTTCTTCGTATCTGGGCTTGTGTCATCGGGACCCTCAGCGATGACATAGAGCCGAGCGTTGGTGTGCGCCAACCAGCGCTGCAGGAAGACGATGGAACCCTCGAGCCGATCTAGGAGGGTGGCGATGCCGAAGATGATGTGAGAAGCAGTCGGTGGGTTCTGCGGGAACTCGGGGACATCTAATAGCATTGGTTCCATGCAGTGCTTTAGCTCCACCTTAGAGCTTGCTGTCAGATCGACGACCTGCGGCTCAGGGAAGAGCGGTGCATCGACCTTTGTCACAGAAGCTCGTGTAGTCTCTGAATTTGGACGAACGACAATATCACGACGAGCGTACCGAACGGGACACGTGATGCTAAGATCATTGAGCCAGTCTATATTCTTCGGACATGAATCCAATTGATGGTCTGTCATGATTGGTATATTTCGCAGACCACGGTTCCAAGTGGTTCCTTTATAAAGGGTTGCAATTGTAACAAGCAAGACGAGCAGAATGAAAACTAAGGCAATAATGCGCGTACGTGCGAGCATGATAAGATGTTGGACCGAGAGCCAAGAAGCAGTTGGTGAGACTGGGAAACCCGTGAGACCAGAGTCTCGATCACAACAGTAGCCGCTCTACAAAGTAGACTCCAAATTCAAATCCCGTATGAGCTTCTGGATCTCTTTTCTGTCGTTCGGCCTAATGTGTACACAAATCATTTTCGCTGGTGAGATCTGGCGATCACGTTTAAGGTGTACTTGGCCGATGAAATCGTATTTCAATGCTCACACATTACAAATTATGGCAAATCGAAGCAGTCGTGCTCAGAGCAGGAGATCAAAACAGATAAGTGTCTTGGCTATCAGCATCCAGTGCTGCCCAAGTTGATCCGGGAGTCAAATTATGGTTCAACAAATATCAACAACCTTGAGAGGCGAAAAAAAAGCAATTGTATTTCACACGTAGACCTCAAACACAACATTCAAAACAAAAGAAAAGAAAGAGAGCGAGAGGATTGCGGGCAGTATGTATGTTACATCCTGCCTGCTACGCCGCTAGTCGCGAAGACGGGAGGATGGAGGCGGCAGGGCCATTTTGCTTGGCTTGTGGGCTATGGCATACTCATCCGGTCCAATCAAACCTGTCCTGGTTGAAGACGTCAATAGACCATTAAGCTGTTGACAGAGACTAGTAAGGAATCATATACAACTAGACATGAACAAGCAGGTGGTTCGATTATATAGCTCCCGAATGTGATATGATCTGATAATGTACGGACCGAGGGACGTTGACATCGAAAGTCTTGTACTGGCGCTAATGGGAGACATACCAGATCTTTCTAGGATTGCTGCCCCGGAAACTGCATCCCGGTGTACCATAGTACGTGGGTCTTTAAGTGGTAGTTCAGGACTCATAAGTTTTACTGGGGTGCGGTTTCCAGGGTGGCTGCCCTCGAAAGATTGGTGCATCTTCCGTGGACGCCGACTCAAGAATTGGCGCTAATGCAAGGGGTCCGTGCGAGCAGAGAAGTCTTGGCCTTATCAGCCTTACGCAATTCAATGGAAGTCGCGGACATACCTACATCTCTATTCTGTTCTTCAGAGCTCGTACCCATGGCGAGTGCTCCTAGCACTTCTCGATGGCTTGCAGACCCCGTGTACAGGCCACCGCTATAATACTTTGATTACGATATACAACAGCATTCTTTGTTCTTGAGACTCTATATCGCTCGGAAGGTTGTGTAGCATCGGAGGACCCAGACATGTAGCACATACGATGGGATCGGAGAGCTTGGATATGCCGCACATACAATTGCATCAGTATGAACGAGGCAAAGACGTAACAAGTATCCCCTCGCAAGGTCGTCGCCAAGATGAGAAAAGTAATGCTCTGATGGAAGTCCTCCGTTCTTCAATTCCCCGTTTTCTGCAGATGGCAAAGTTGCCTCCATAACTTGGCTGTGTCTCACCCTGGAGGCCCACATCATACACTCCGACACGTACAAGTCTCTGGGGGAAGGACAAGTTGATGGATCGTGGCGGCTGGACGGATTATGAAGCATATTGGCCGGAGAGTCTTCAAATCCATGACGTTTCCAGCGTTCTTTAATCGCCATAAGTCTGCCAATAGTATCATCCAGGACTTGCAAAGGCTGGCGTCAATACTCTTTTTTAAGACCCTTGTACTCATGTCTGTTTTTCGAATGCTTCTCTTGTCATTGCCTTTACGTACTTAAAAATCTGTTTTGGAATCTCGGTCCTCTTTCTATTCCTGGCTATCAGCTTGGTGCTATAAGCGGAAGTTTTTCTACTGGATGCTCCTCAAAAGTCGGGCATCAAGTACGTATAACATAGTTGGGTTGCCCTGCGCCTCTCTCGGAATCTTTCGAGAAGTAATGTTGAGGGTTCCGAACGACCTACCAACTCTATTCTTTCGTTCTCGTCATTACAGCCGCAAGATCACACGGCCGTAATGTTTCGCTTCACTTCAATTCTCGGTCCCACGCGCCATTCAGTGGACACAATGACTCCGCGCTCTCGAGGCTGTACGATCAAGGTCCAACAGGGTCTTCCATTACTGTCGCGTTCCACGAGAGAAACGCTATTCTTGTCTTTGCCACGATTGGCACTCGCCTCGCACGGCTATAAAGTCGCGCCGGACGCCCTTGATCGTTCCTGCCAGATGATCTCCTAACTCATCTCTCGATCAAAGCACATCCAATGCCAGCACACTCCGAAGTCAAACGCCACCTCTGAAATCACCAACCTTCTTACTGCCTATTCTCGAGGCAAAAGACTGTCATCATCATGTCAGATGGCCAACGAAACAGCGAATGGTCTTCCAGTCATACAAATCGACAGCTCGTCATCCCTCCTCTGCGTGGTCAAGAGAAAGAAACAACGAAAGCTTCGACAAAGCAAGCCGAAACTGATCCCTCGTACGCCGAAGCTTGGAATGGTCAGCGAAATAACTCTATCCAAGGCAAATCTGACTCCTCCGGTCGCACAGGATCCTGGTCCAAGGTTTCCTCACATTGGATTCGCACGCTTCCTGACAACCTCCCCCAAAGACACAATGATCACAAAACTTGGTGCTCCGAGCCAGTCAATTTTAACTCTCAAAGACTGGACCGTCAGACCGGCTGCATATCCAAGAACGAGCCCTTCGATATGTGGGGCTCTTACGAACCAAATGGAGATGGTGAAACGAGAAAAGCCAACCAGAAGAATGCTATGGCTGAGGATGACGAAGATGACCTTCAGTCAGCGCGACATGACGTGGGGCCAACCCGTTGACTCCACGCTCTTCTCGCAAAGACACTCGTGGGCGCGACCGACTGCATCTCTGTGATGGTGCAGTTCATGACGGCCAGTGATGTGGACGGACGGCGGATTGATTTTAATGTGCTGATGAGGTGGTGGAATGGCAATTACCTGACGGCATAATTTAGATCAGAGTTTCCTGGTCTTACGCTCCTTCATGTTGGGCTACCAGAGTGGGGCTACAATACGATGGGTTCAATTGGAAGGAGATCTACGAAAAGCACGCCCTCACAACCCTGGATCCGGGCAATCATTGTGTTTAGACTTGATGGAAAATTTTGGCTAATTCGAAACAATTACATATATGACAGCTTCCAGGAGTCTAATGCGTCCTGAAAAAGATCTTCTCGAGGTATTGAGACTAGCTTGAATGCGTCGGCACATAAGAAGACTTCACTGCAGTTCAAGGTCTCCCGCGATGACTACTTGCACCTATTGCCCCTTTTGCGACCATCAAACGGCGTACTTCTGCTTACCGTGCATTGAACAGGTGCAGGTTCTCTTATTTGTCTCATGTGAAAGCTTTCCACTATGTATGCCTGACTTGTCAAGCGGAAGTCCTTCTGTTGCCTGAACCTCTTCAAAGCATGCGTAAGCCTCGCCAATAATATCTTACGTCCTAGCTACCGATCTCTGGTGTCAGCAGCAATGTCCAAGATGATTCATTTCCGATATGAGTTTCTGGAATCCTCCTTTGCACTATGATACTACAGTCAAAGGTGAGTAATCTACCATTCGCCGAATATGTATCCTTCTTAGGGCGTTCACGACGCTTATGGACCGAACAACCGTCCGCGCCTAATCGGTCTGCATGGTCGATGCGCAAACATGCTGAACAGCGAGTGTGAGGTCGCGGAAGCCGCATGTCCAATCCGACAGTGCCGCGAAGCGCACAATATACCTCGCGCACTCCCTCCTAGGACTCGATTGAAAGCTAAATATTCCGGTGACCTGTTGGGATCCCAGATTCGTGGCGATCTGGCGGCGTCTCTACATGATGTCTTTTGGCTTCATAGCGGCCCTCTACTGCGTGCTAGTCTTCTCTGTTCTTGGATTGCTGCAGGATGTTTCGGGTTATGTCGCGCAATTGCCCAGTCCATTGGCGACGACAGGGCCGAATTTGACATCTGCTGTGACTGACACTTCGCGGACAATATTTCTCAATGGGTAGGTTCAACTTCTCAGTAGAATTTGTGGTAAGATTACACTGAACGAGGCTTTCCATAGCGCGAGCACGGAGTTATCTCAAGAAGAGCCGCCGTTCGATTTCAGAGTCGAGTATTTCTGGAAGGCACAAGGCGTAGCGTTCAACCGCCTCGCTCTATTCAACACCATACTCTACGACATGGCATTTTCCTCAATCAAAGATTGGAACAGCTACGTGCATGCCGCCAGACTTCCGGCGAAATTCCACATATCCATAAATTTCGTGGGCGACCGCTCCGGCCCAGGGCTCAAAGTCAAGCATCTCCTGTGGGCTCTTCAGGAGATGTTTGATATCTTCGAGGAGCAAAAGCGCTATGCGCCTGGTAATGTCGTGGTGGAAATGACTCCTAGGAGATTGGGCGTAGGGAATGTGCAACTTTCCCGTTCAGTCTCGATGCCGATCAACGTGACGGATACATCTGCACACAGTGTCCCTGATGCCACCCTCGAAGGAGGCACGTTGCCTCCAAACGACAAAGCGCTGGATGCAGGTCCCACCCTCACGCTCAACGTGCCATCGAATAGTAGCATCATCCCGACCCTTTCCCAAAACCAGCCATTGAGTCTTCCAGACATCTCAGTCGATTTCCGATACCGCGACAACGGCATCACCATCCCCGACACCCAGATCTTCAACACCTCACTAAAAACCCTCGTCAAAGCCGCCGAGCCATCCAACAAGCTCGAAAGCATCGGGCCCATTCTCGCCACCTACAACGAAATGGACAACTTCACCTTCAGTATCGTCTCTAACCCTTTTGTCAAAGATAAAGCGCTAACGTGGATGGATTGCATCAACTCCATCGTCGGTATTGTTTTGAAGATGGGTAGCCAGGGGGCGGACGGCCGTTGGGGGGAGATTGATGGGTTTGTTAGGGATAGTGGGGTTGTTGTTGGGAGGTTTTGTATTGATAAGGGGGATTTGACGAGAGTGGATCCTGGGGATGTGTGCACGATGCCGTTTCCGGAGAGCGTGAACTTTTCGTGATGGGAATCATGCGGGACGTGTATACGCAAATTGAATGGGGACGTACTCTCACAGGGTGTATTCTCTCGCAGATATCACTTTCTATGATTTTCCTATGAGATGCAAGATACGAATGTATATCCACATTCGTTGAGTCTCCAAGAGCACGAAAACCGTGTGACACTGCTAGCGGGTCTGAACAACTCCCTAACGGCTTATCGGTCTTCAACAACTTTATTGTTACTTCAATATAGATCAAAAATCAAGTATCTAGTAGAATCCGATCTCTCATCGAATCAGAATATATAACAAACACTTGATACAATAATCTCCACCCCCTATCCTACAATCAACAAACCCCACCCCTCTCTCCCCCCACGCACGCAAACCCCCCTTCAAACCACCATCTCACATCCCAACCCCCCCATAACCTCCAAAACCCTCAACGCCACATCTGCCGCCCACACCATCTCAGCATCCGCCCCTTCCTCCTCCGTACGCGCGCTTTCTTTCATCCGTTGAGCTACCTCAAGGTGGAATCTGAGACCTCGTTGGAGCGGCGTTCGCGGTTTGGGTACAGTGTCGCTTGAATGCACTTGGACGTGGGGGGTTGGGTGGATAGGAATGATCGACTTTGGGTTGGCCATGTGGGTGTTTGGGAATGCTGGTATAGGTTATGTAGGAAAGCGAAATGTGTAGCCGAGTGGTTGAGGGGTTGTGCTGGGAAGGGTGAGCTGGGGTTAGGTTGAGGGATTTGGAAGTTTGAGTATGGACTGGTTTTGGAATTGTTCACTGATAATGGGCTTTGTGTAAGAGTGGGAACAATATATTGTGGTTCAATGATGTCTTTACCAACGTTTTCTATCGTCATGACAAAGGGCGACTAAGAATTTGATTTTGTTGAGTCAGGCATGCTGAGAGCCTGGCATCGTCGACAATGGATTTGGTCTGATTGAACTTCTTGTCTACGTATTTCAGCTGATAAGCCCTGGCTGGAGATTTATGTGATGAGTGCTCGAAGACTGCTGACTCGCTAAATTCGGGGACTGGAGCTTTTGTTGGTAGGAGCTCATGATGAGAATCGCTGCTGCTCTGAAAGCAGAATCGCTCATTCAATTTGTCACGCTTGCAAGCCTTGCCTAGGAAGCCCTTCATGGCCCTTATTCATCATTAGCGAGACCGGGCATGAGACGAGTCGGATGCCATGCTCACATCTGTCAACATAGTCGCGTTACATAACAGCGCGAATAAATTGAGTGACAGTGATGTAGAGGGGCGGCGAGAGTGACTTTGAGCTTGTGTATAAGATCTGAATTGAAATATCGGTATATCTTAACAAGACGAGTATAGACCAACATTGGGAGTATCCATACCGGCACCACTCCTAGAAAGTCGTGGTACTTGCAGGAGGTTTCTGTTTTGTAGAGATTTTGGGCCGCCTTCATGTGAGAGAATCTGGTTCACCACATCACATCAAGCCACGTGGTTTGCAAATCGTGATCCAAAAGTGTGTTCGATGGAGATGTATCCTCTTAGCAAGCAGAATTATCTGAAGGGAGCGATAGACGGCGTTTAAGGGTAAACAAAGGTTTTGAATAGAGAATTAACATAGTGCTCGGTGCACGAGAATTCATTCTGGCTAGATGTAACCTGTTGAGTTTTAGATCATGGCCACCGACGCGTCTAGGATTGCTGGTGCGAAGTCCCTCGCCATGATCAGGCCGCCGCATTTATGCGTAGCGATTCCAGAAATTGACATTGCTGATCGAGACAATTCTTTGCAAGCCCAAAAGTGGGTTCTTATCTTCGCCAAAGTTCTGCCAATGATTTCTTCCTGCCACGAAATCTTCCGGAGATCAATCCTTTGGTAGACGGCTGCATCGACAATGATGATATATCAGCAAAGCCATTGTAATCCCTTCAGGTCCAACCTCTTCGACAAAGGTTTCACTGACAACACCCGATATCCTTTGTACTCATAACAATGCGTTGTTCTGGAATCCTGGGCTCGACGCAGCAACAGTGACACAATGGCTATGCACAAAGCTTCCGGTGTCAGATCCAAGCTTGACAATCGGCCCTAATACTACTTAGGTTCTGCCATCTCTTCACATGCTCCTCATCCACTCCTGCTCGTCTGTCCCATATCCTCAGCGCTCGGATATCCAACATGTCTCCGTACACCACAACGTTCAATGACCCATTCATGGGATACGATCCAGAGAACACACAACAGCCAACCCCGAACTCAACAAGCACATCCACAGCAGTGACGACGACGAGGATAGACTCGGGATCCTCTACTACAGCCAACACCCCAGATTTCCCAGCTGAAGCTGCGGGTTCCAAAAAAGATCGACTGTATAATGTGATCTGCTGTGACTGTGGTAAGATACTCAATTTACTTAGTGTGCACTACACCTTTCAGTGTGTTGCATGCACGCACAAGCGTTGCGACAAATGTAAGATGGAGCCCATATGACGAGTATGGTCTGTTGGGACATGTGGGTGGTGAGGAAGCCTGGTAGGAGTTGATTGGCGTGCTAAAAGAGCCAAGGTAGAGTATTCCGTCTCCTGCCATGATGATTGTGCGTTGAAAACCCTGACCTCATGATGGGGGAGATGAATCTTGCGCACCACAAAGAAATTGATGGAATGATGGGAAGGGGTTAATATAATGAAGAAAACCACATATTCACATATTATGCCTCAATGAATCCTTGTGTGGGATACGGAGTTGGTCGGTTTTTGTTGCTCTTGTCTTGTTCCTATGATTCCGGTGTGTCATCATTTATCTCATGCCAGTACAGATAGAAGGTGGATAGTCCTTCTGCGCTCTTGTCGCCAAGAAAGGGGCTATGAGGTCGGCAGCGCCCAAAGCAACACAGCCATATCTGGCACACCGATCCGCATGCGACACTGCAAACGTTCTGCAGGAAGGAATAATTTCGGAGGTCATCCATATTGGACAAGCCGCCGGTCTTCCACACACCATCGCTTCAATGTGAGAAGCCTATCACGATGTTTATCGGGTTCGGCAGCTCATCGAAAGTGTTGTGAGCGAGTCCGTCCGAATTCTCGAACGCGGTTTACGGATAAATCTTTATTGATCTTGTCGTACGCCTGGAGTCATGAGATATTGGTGGTGATGACCCAGGACCTTGATCGTACCGTGGATATTATCCGTGTGCGATTGAGATTCCCCAATTGCCATGAAGCTGGGTAGGTCACATGAGACTGGATTGTGGCAACATAGTAGCACCTCAACGAGGGCTCATACAAGATGGAGCAGCAGAAGAGCAGACGCTTTGGCTTGGTCATGAGGCTGTAGTCTTAGCTAGTAATGAACGTGATATATGCCGTAGAATACGGGTATGTAGATGTTTGGTGCGGGAATGTCTTCATGTCATGCTGAAGCCTGTGCGAAAGATTCGACGGCTGGGGTATAATGCTGCAAACAAAATTACATAGAAAATTCCACAGACTCCATACAATGCCGAATCCCTGGTAGAACATCAAGTATTATTGCTGGATCCGTTGTAATCCTCACGGCGCTGCTGTTTCAGCATCGCTGAGCAGCCACCTCAATAATCCGACAGCCGAAATCTCGTAGAGAGGTGATCATTTGCTGGGTCCGTTTGGATCCCAACCACAATTCTGGATTAGCGCCGCTGCCTGTTCAGCACTGTATCCGATGAACACTGGGCCTGTGAAGACCATCCCGGGCTTGTCGTCCTTCTGGGGCAACCTGCCCCCCTCATTCGTAAACTGCTTTGCCTGAGGTTGCGGGTGTGAAGGACACTGATGAGATTTTGCTCCACCGTTGCCATGCGCGAGAAAGCTTTCACTCTCACTAAGACCTCCCAATGCTTCTGCTCCAAGCATTGGGATACCCCATGGCCGGCCAGGGGATTCTCCGACTCTGATATCGATTAGCGGCCTGTCAAAATGTCCTTGCCTGTCTTCTGTATTTGGTAGCAGGCGCCTGTGCAGATCTTGAACGTCGGCGGGCGTCTCCTCAACGTTGTCCGCCCACTTCTGGATTTTCTCGACTGATCTTCCGTCCATCCCGGCAGCACTTCCTGTATCCTCTTGCGGTGGTAACATTGGCTGGTGCTTCATGCTTAGGCCTTGTAACATATTGACGAAATTTCCGTACTTGGCGTCTAGTTGGCGAATACTGTGCGCATTGCTCTGGTACCGCTTCACGCAAATTTCGTGACTCCTAGGGATTTCATGCTTGTGAGTCTCGAAGTACTCGGCAACTTCTTCTGGAGAACGCTCATCAAGCATACGGATGGGGCATTTGAACGCAGAGCCCAATATTGAGGGGGGAGGCGACGTTCGGTTGATGTCTTGGGGGTGTCGATTAGCTGGTCTTCCGACCTAGTGTTCCTGGATGGGGGCGATGTAGCCAACGAACCTGGACGTTGCGCTTCCAATGGCTTCGCTTTGTCCCCTTGCTGCTCTCCTAGATGAGCCATCGCAGTGAAAGGACAATCAACATCTTCTGGATTGCATTGTGCCTCCTGTGTGTGACCCGGAGGCAAAGGATCTGTTCCCTGTGAACCATCTCTCCCGGCCTCTTTGCTCGACATCCTGCTCATTTGCTCCCGGTTGAACTTTCGCCATAGAGGGCCCTTGCCATTGGTGAGCACTTTCCAGGCTTGAACCCCTGCAACGATAGCCAAGGCGTTATCTTGACCAGTGGCGCCCATGTACCAAATGGCGTGGTCCTCACTGCTTGGTGAGCGGGACAGATGACGCTTTGGGTCTGAAGTGCGCTCCACGGTGCCTTCTTCATTTGTCCGCAGCCATACTGGGGTTTCGTGAGCAATGGAAACGCCATCTTCAGTCGCGTCTCGATACTGCGATGACAGGTAATCATCAGCTACTGCATGTTTATGGCACTGTCATGTGGAGACAAAAATTGGAGTTGAAAGGATGCTCAGTCAATCGGTATGGTTCGATCATCACCATGTGAATGGCTCCAGATCTAGAGCTGTTTTGTATCCTCATAGCATATTGCTTCAACGAGATGGTGGTGATTGAGAAGGCTGTCATACCTCTTCTCGCACGCGAGCGAGCCGCTGCTCGAGGTCGATATTCCTTCGCGCCAATTCTTTCACTTGCTCCAGCATCGCGCCGAACCCGGTGGTGAGCTTCTCCACAAGCTGATCATGATTCTCATCACCTTCAGCATTCATGATGGCGACATCTGTGGCAGAGAGAAAAAGGGGAGAAAGATGCGGATGGTGAGGATGAAGCTGCTTTGTAAGACGAAGAGAAGCAGTGAAAAACCCGAGCCTTAACTCCGGCCTCGATCTGCAAGTGGTCTAGCGCTGTCGTCTGCCAGCCCTGCCAAGCTTGGCGTGCTTGGCATCTCGAAGCCCAAAAGTCAGAGTGACTTGTTTGACTCCTAGCAAGGTACCGCACGCCATGATCGCGAATTATAACCTTACAAACCGACACCGGTAGCCCACGGCTCAATCACCACCGCCGTCATGATTGACCTCACCGCCCAAGTGCTGGAGCAACTGTCCCAGACCGAAGAACCCATGCTCAGCACCGATGCCTTCCCATCCATACCCGCCACGGAGATCAAGAGCGCGCTGGACAGACTGAAGTCTAGAGAAATGGTGATATACGATACAATCGACAGGGACGAAGCTATCTTAACCGCAGAAGCCGAGGGTGTGGCCGCCAATGGAAGCCCTGAAGCAAAAGTATTCGAAGCTGTGCACGCTGCTATGGAAGGCTTGAAGATATCAGAACTGCCAGTATGTTGGCCTTACTGTACGCGGCCTCTTCTGGAAGCTGGGAGTCCTGCAGAAGCTGACCAGCATGACAGAACGCTGTGGGCAAAGAGAACGCAAGCATCGGTCAAGGGAAAGCGCTGAAAGCTGGCTGGATCACGAAGGACAGAGACATGTTGAAAGCCAAGGTACATTTGTCCGATTACCACTGCAAGCTCGAGGATCTGAACTCTGTCATTAGGCAGATACCATCGTGGATATCAGCCGAGAACAGCTGCAAACAATACAAAGTACCCGTACACATCCAGACCCGAAGGTCCTGAGTGATCTGAGGAAGCGAAAGCTGGTCAAGATGCAGAAGGTCATCAGCTATAAGTTCAGCAAGGGTCCTAAGTTTGCCCGGGAGTTTGTCAAGGAGGAAACCGACTTGACCGCGGATATGCTTGCCAGGTGAGCTTTTGAGGAATGCGTGTTCCGGATTGACTCACACTGACTGTCATCAGTGGAGCGTGGAAAACCACCACATTTAAGCCATACAACTTCAAATCCAAGGGCGCACCGACTACGAGCGGAGCATTGCATCCCTGTACGGAACCATATACACGGGGCGCTCTTCCTTATATGAGCTATAGCTGATCATTGGTATCCCAGTGAACAAAGTACGAGCAGAGTTCCGGCATATCTTCTTCGAAATGGGATTCGAAGAAATGCCCACTAATAGGTGCGCTGACGCGAGATGTAAGTAGGCCTCAGATGATGTTAACGGCGGACCAGGTACGTTGAGACCGGCTTCTGGAACTTCGACGCCCTCTTTGTACCCCAACAACATCCCGCCCGCGACCAACAAGACACTTTCTTCATCTCCGATCCTCCTTGCGCCGACAAACCACGAGCGGACCCCGATGTCCCACAAACACTACCCAACGACTCCCCCTCAGCACCCAAGCTAGACTACGAACAATACTGGAAAAACGTCCGCGAAGTTCACGAAGACGGCAAATACGGCTCCATAGGCTACCGCTACCCGTACGCCGAATCCGAATCCCTCCGCCTCGTCCTGCGCACCCACACCACTGCCATCTCAACCTACATGCTACACAAACTCTCCGCCAACCCCCACCCCGCGCGCTACTTCTCCATCGACCGCGTCTTCCGCAACGAAAGCGTCGATGCGACCCACCTCGCAGAATTCCACCAAGTCGAAGGCGTCATGGCAGACTACGGCCTCACCCTCGGCGGGCTAATAGGCTTCATGGAGGTCTTCTTCGCAAAGATGGGTATACACAAGCTCCGCTTCAAACCGGCCTACAACCCCTACACGGAGCCGAGCATGGAGATCTTCGGCTTCCATGAGGGACTGGATAGATGGGTGGAAATTGGGAACAGTGGCATGTTTAGGCCGGAGATGTTGGAGCCGATGGGCTTACCGAAGGATATGAGGGTCTATGGGTGGGGATTGAGTTTGGAGCGACCGACGATGATCAAGTATGGTGTGAAGAATATTAGAGAGTTGCTAGGTCACAAGGTTGATTTGAACTTCGTCGAGAGTAATCCGGCTGTCAGGTTGGAGAAGGATTAGACTAGATACTCAAGTTCTGAAAAGCAAGCATAGCAAGCAGAAAGGCTATATGAGAATAGAATTGACACAACAACTAATCCGAACCTTAGAAAAAACCGATACGGGGAAAGGCTTTGCCTAACTAGCTATGCAGTACACTGTGACCTTTTCCCAACACAGCACCACAACCCCCAAAATCTATCTAAGCTATCTAATGTTTTTGTGAATTTTTCGCATAAAGAAAAGTAAAGAACCGCCATACCGCACAACTGTAACTTAATTAGAAGACAATTCGCCACCCAGGGGTATTCCAAATGACCGTAATCTGGGCAAAAGCCAGTAACACAGTGCAAATGCAGTCAGAAGTATCAATAAATCAGTAAAACGCCAAAGCCTGAAACGCCGACTTATTGTTGATGCAACATACCTCGTGTCGTTTAACCTAATCATCCGCTAACAATTCTCAATCTCTTGCTGCGTAGAGTCCTCATCTCATTCAATCTAACTCATCCTCTCTAACAATCTTCAATCTCTTGCTGCGTAGACCTCATCCTCTCCTCCTCCCACTCCGCCGGCGTCACAAACCTCAGCTCCCTCGATTTCATCCCCGCCGCCAACTTTGTCGCATCACCCAACTGGATACTAGCTTCCGGCTGCATGTGTTTGCTAATCTGCCATGCGCGCCCGAAGTCTTTGAGCAATCTAAAGGTGTCGACACCCAGGAGGGCAATGTCGCGGGTGTTGGTCACGATTTCTGCACCGAGGTGACAGAGGCATTTGGCAATATTGGTGGTGGTGTGGCGGATGCGGGTCGCGCGTTTGCGGATGGCGAATGCGCGGGAGATGTTTGCTTGACGGGTGGGGCTGCGGCGGAGTTGGTCTCGCGTTCCCATGCGGCGGCGTTCGTTGGGTTTTGGTCTGGTGATGCGGTTTGACGCTTGCTGTGCTTGTGCCCCGAGTACGTTTTCTCCTTGCTCGGGCCGATGGGGGACCGGTACGTGGGGAGGAGTCGTGGCGTTGGTGTTTAGATGGGCGAATATGTGGTGGCGATTGGTAGCTTTTTCTTTGCGGTTTTGTCCCTCAATGTACGCCACAGAGGGATTGAAGCTGGATTCGGTACGGAGATGCGCGACTGTGTTATGGTGAGTGGCAGCCTTTGCTGGCCGATTAAGGCCTCTGTTAGGCAGATTGGTGTTGGCACGTGGTGCGTTGACGACCGGTACACGGGGATGGGTCCTGATATCCTCGGCGAGATGCGCAAAGATATTGTGGGTAATGGGATTCCCTGCCGGCTGGTCGAGGCGCTTCTTGAGACAGGTTGCGGCAACGACGGGTGATGTATTAGTCTTCTCAGGGCTTCGTTTCCTTCCAATATCTCCCAGTTGGACCGGTCGAGCTCCTGGGAATTTCGGCCACGAGGCGCCGGAACGATCTTTCCTTCGCACCACTTCCATACACTGCTGTAGGTTTGGCCTTCTCTCCGGTTCCCATGCGGTCATACGTATGATAAGATGGCCGTAGAAGCTTGACGGTTGTTCAGCCAGCCTCTCCAGACGCTTCTTCCATTCTACAGGTCTCAATCTTTCAAATTCAAGCATCACGAAAAAAGAGACCCCAAGAGAGTACACGTCCAAGGCTGTTTCGTGGCGCTGCAGAAACCTCTCAGGAGCAGCAAATCCATCCGTGCCACAGTCACCCACTAGCTCCGCATGATTCTGCAACGACACTGTATGACCGAAATCGCCCAGCACAATTTCGAGAGGTCGCTTTCTCAGAACAAAGAAATTGTCCGGCTTGATGTCCCGATGAAGAGCACCGTTCTTATGCAAGGTTGACACCGCCTCCTACCATTTAGAAGTTAGCAAGAATGGAGACTGATGAAGGGTATGTTCCCAAAGGACTGTATAATCTTACCATCATGCGAAGCATGACCCTTTCCAAAACCTCAAGGGGTTGCGGCAATACGTCAGTCAAATTGCCCTGGTAGAGTGGCATGTACATCCACCATTCTAGAGTAGGGTTCCCATTGGAAAGCTTGCTGTGGAAGTATTGCGCAAGAAGCGGCTATGATGGTAAGCTAAAGCAGGGCAATGGGGTGACGAACGTACAGATTGAAGATCTTTCACCCGCTTCATCAACTTGACTTCTCTTTCAGCAAGCTTATTAGCACATTCGGGCAGTTTCTTGAGAGCGAATAACAGCCCAGTGTTCTTTTCCACAATACGATAAACCTTACCGCCACCTCCCTGACCAATCTGACGAGTCTCTTGAATTTTTGTTGGATTTGGACCAAGCTGGGCTCTGAGCATGGCTTCTGTGACTGGCTCAGGCTCATGCTCGAAGAACCAGCGTCTAGCTTCAGCTTTTTCTGCTTCTAGCCGAGGGAGCTCGATACGGAATTTGTAAGAACCAATGTTAACAGTTCTGAGACCTTCTGCACATAGGTGCTTTTGTTTCACTTGTATCTGTTTCCCTTGCCGGACGCTATCGTCATCGGTAAAAAACGTGCCGGCCTCAGAGAAGTCCGTTATGACCAACATATTGGAACCAGAATTAAGCTGCGCATTGATCCTGCAGTGAAATGGCCTGATGTCGGGCACCTTTGAGATTGATTGTGCATCGCGGATCGCTAACAAAACTGATCAAGCATGGGGGTTTTGCAAGAGTCGAATTGCGATCAAAAGTGACTCTCCATGAAGAGCTCTCTGGGTCCATGGGTGTCGTGGTTCCGTCGACGGAGGCTCTCGTAAGTACGTCGGACTTGAGCGGCAAACAACCAGGGTCCCGAGCATTAGAATGGACGAGATAAAATGCCACGACGAGCCCAGCTGGTATATCCATGGTTTCTAAGTCCCTGGAGCCCCGCGAGATCAAGTTATGGAGGGTGCGGGCCCCCGAGGTCGAGAAATTTCTTTGATCTTGTAGTAAGGATGGTGCTCAACGATGCAATAGGATTTGGTTGTGAAGGTTAGATTAGGGCAGTATGGATTGGGCAATTCAGGCCAATGTTATATACACAATGCCCTGTTTAGGCGGCTACTTCGTGTCTCGGATGGTATGCTCTTTGGGACTTTTCGCAATGTTACTGAGACATGATAGGGAGATGAGCACTGCAATTAGCGTGCTATGCAAGACCCTCGCGATCCGTGCAATGCATTTCCTGGGACGTCTTAGAATGTTTCAAAGCATCGATGGGAAATGCACAATTTTTTGAGACTGACAACAAAGGAACTTGCATATCCAGGTTTCAGGCGGACGATAACGGCCTCATACACATGTCTGACACTCGAAGATCTCTGCCTAAGCATCGCCTACCCCTGCACTCACCCACCGATTCTTTAGGTCTCGACAGGCCGCGCCTTGATATATATAGCTTGGTCGCCCGATGTATCACGAGGCCTCGGCAATACATGCGTGGCCTTTCATTCATCAGTTCACTTGGAACTCATGCTATTCGGATTGTGATGAGCAATGAAACAAAGCCGCTCATGTAATATTGACTCCTGAGAAGTGTTCTAATGGAGGATGCTGGGAGCATCGGAGCCAACTTAATCAGGAACGCCTCGGACGGCGGTCGGGCCGGAGCGAGCGTTAAAATAAGACCGCGCTACTATATTTAGACTGGGGAGCGCGAGGCACGCCGTGTCGGACCTTGGAATGGGCGGCAAGGCGTGATCGAAGGGAACCTGGTACAAGTACAACAACAACAACAACAACAACAACATCCATCCATCAAAGCACTCTTACCTTTTTCGGGGTTTCTTATCCACCGCTGATGTGATTACTTTCCTTTGCTTAACCTTCATCTCAGCTCACACGAACAGAATGCAGGAACTGCAGATTTGGGGCATCGGTGGACCCGATATGGATTCCGATGTTCCACAGAAAGGAATCACTATGCACCCTATAAGCCCAAGGACGCTTGCTATGCTCCGAGACCCTTCCCACAATTATGATCCAGGACCACCGACTGACAATCAGCCCACACCGCAACAAGATGATATGTCGCCTGAAGAACGACAGGCTTTCAACGAGCGACAGGCGGAGCTCCTCAGAACGATCAACGACCCTTCGCTCGGGTTCGACCTTCGATTGGGGCACGATGGGACAGAGGCAGAGACATGGTCCGATGATATCAGAATGTATACACGCGCAATGTCGGGAACAATCAAGTTCTGGGGCGTTAGGGATGAAGATGAGACAATAGATGAATTCTGGGCCAGGAGTGACCCAGAGGACACCAGACACCAGGAACCTACAGAAGGGGCAGGATCTCCTGGCCTACGGGCACAAATTGAATCCACTCAAGAAGCCAGATCACCTCGCGAGAAGACACCTGTGCCGCGTCGGCGATCCAAACAAGCATCCCAAGCCAGTGGCAGTCACAAAGTCAAGAAGCCGGCCGCAACATCATCACCAGTCAATAGGAACACGCGGAAGTCCTTGGGAAGCAGAAAGGAAATCGAGCATCGAGTGAAGTCAGATCAGGCTCGGGAAGGCGCAACAGAGATTTTGTCAAGTGACAGGCCGACACGGAGGCAGCAAGCTGCAAGAGCCCCGAAACGTCAAGAGGTGTCTGCGGGGCAGGACACATCTAACTCGAAGGCTACGCCACCCAAACCAGCAAAGACGAGCCAAGCTAGAGCTCGTACACGAAAAGCGGCTCCAATTACGCCTCTACCAGAAGGACCAAGCAAGAACGTCCAAGCAGTTGACGAGATCACACTGCAGAAACACCGCCGGGGTCAAGCGCCAGCAAAAGCCAAGCCCACACCTAGGAAGAAGACCGACACGAAGCAACAAACACCAGTGGTCAGGGGCAATGCCAAAATTACGAAACGGAAGAAGGCATCACAGCCGTCCGCTGCGCCATCTGTACACACCATGCGCACAAGAGCGAGAGGCTCTGCGGAGAAGATAGGAATTGCTTGAGCGAGAGCCTCTGCTAAACAACATTGCCCTCACATCTCGACATTTGTCAACGACTTCAAGCAATGTACTTGCCGCCTTGCTTCCACAAGCTTGTACTATAGCAGGCCATGGAGATTCGACGAGGCTGGCCCCTAACGAGCGCGGCCCTCAACCTGCTCTTGTAAGCACCCATAGGACGAACACACCAGATTGATATGCTAAAATGGGATGGGGCAACGCTCAGACAAATGCAAGGATCTCAGCAAAGACCGTATGCATTACTGGAGTCGGCCCCAAAGAAAAGACCATACCCGGATGTTGTCTTCCACAAGAAACCTATCTTTGCTTCACTGTCTGGACAGTGAAGCCTGTATTGCCCGAGTTGTTCTCTGCCGCACAACGAAGAGAACGTCCTTGCATGTGGGGTTATTACCCACTTCTCGCGAGGTCTGTCCACGGTCATTGTGACACCTTTAAGGGCGTCTTCCATCGACTATTTACGCAACAACCTACGGCGCTCTGAATTGATTGACTCTGATGTATGTCTGCAGATTGAGTCCTGGGCTAGGTGGGTTGAGGGCGTTGAAAACCCGGGCTCTGGTTTGATCCACGCATACAGAGCGCTTAGTATGGACTGACTCCGATATACATGTCTACTGATTAAGTTCACCTGTTATTTCAGTCCGTACTACAGCCTAACAATGCTGGCGAATGGTCCACATGCTCAGTGTGATGTTCAAGATAGACCCGGGAAGTTCTCTGAGGGTTAATGAGTCTCGAGATCCCAAACGCTTTATGCGCAATGAGGGTTGGAGGTCAGCATGGTCAGTTGCAATCAAATGTACTTTGTTGACCTTTACTATTTACATGCATCATCTGGGAGAATATATCATTGCAAAGCCTTCTCTTCTGGGTTGTGAAAATTCAATCTTCGTTCCACATTCCCCACCCAAGAGACATCATAATTGGCGTGGAGCTACTCCTTGCATATTTTGAGGTCTTGTGCATGATACATGACCGACCTCTATCAGACCCAAGGCAAGATAGAATGTCTCGATTGTCTTCATGGCTTTACGCCTGCAAACGTAAGGTCTGCGCTACCTCTACTTCCCTCTACAACTCCAGCTTTGCTAATGAGCGTTCAAGTAGCCCAAAATAATTCGATGCACCTGTGACTTACTTCAAAGTCCCCGCGGCAGATCTTGCTTGACCGAGGAATACACAATCTTTCGCAGCCACTTTAGTAATGCATCATCCGTCCCTTCCGCCTTCTCTCATACTCTTCGTGTTTCGATATTTTCGACCTTCAGGTTTGTGATGTCGTGATTCCAACCTGCATCGGTTGGTCGTATGGTTGTAAGAGCACGGTATTAGACGTGACATTCCACGATGTTGAAGCGAGTAAAATCGAAGATTCGAGCTCCACCACTGGCAGCTAGACTCCTCCAACACGACCTCCAAAGCATTGACGGCCGCCAATCAAACCCGACAAAGCCGAGACTTGCCACTGGTCAGACGGCAACCAGACTCCTCTTCAGAAAGCATACAAGAACCCCCCGAGCACCGCCCTATTCTCCTCCCACCATGATAAAATACAGTCCCAAATCCTGGCCCTGCCACTTCTTCGCTCCTGTTCTCTCCCTACTCTGGCTCCCAACTCACCATAACCCTCCTCGTCCTAAATTTCACCTCACGTCATCGGCGCCAGCGTCCGTTGTCCGTGTGGGCGCTGCCCCTCCAACGCTCTCAACACGCGCTATCGCTACCGCCGTGCGTCTTGACGAACGAGACCATGACGTGGATGCTGGTCTTCAATATGTCGCGCCGGCATTTGAGAGACTGTTCTTTATGATAGCGACGAGTTTCTATACGACGTTGGGATGCTCTTTGCGAGGAGTTCCTAGGAGCTACCGGTAGCATTCACGCTGACGTATTTAGAAATTGACAAGACGAAACACCTATTTAGTCCGCTACTTCGGACAACCGCGTTCTCCGGCAGACATGTCTCTGGAGAAAAGTGAGAGCGCGAGGATGGCATCAAGCTCTCTTTATGGTCGCACTGCTACCTGCCGTGATGGCTACTTATCCCGACCAACCTGTCGTGAGCGCTACCGCGGGTCGTATGGCTGTGATCACGAGGATTGTGTGGCGAGGAGGGATTGTTTGGCTGTGGAGTTTTCTGTGGCGGCGTTGAGAAGTCGGGCCGCTGGTGGGTGTACGGGCAGGGATGGGGAGAGAAAGGGGTGAGGATGGAGTGTGGGATTCGGGATGGAGAGGATAGGAGGATGAGTTTTGTGCCTGAGAGGTGGGAGGGAGGGGTGGGCTTGGTTGATAGGGGGTGATGGCTGGGGGGTG
>JAABUK010001611.1_pt1 | contig 42464 bp, 40 predicted proteins | sample 5559141 | NCBI WGS metagenome assembly JAABUK01 (sample SAMN10711869, study PRJNA513367) | rock metagenome | isolation source: Antarctica rocks | place: Antarctica: Victoria Land, Pudding Butte nord | collected 2016-01-03 | reverse complement strand
TGCCTTCGCAATTACGTGGAAAGGGCAGACGAAAGCGGGTGCTGTCTCCGGAGCAGTAAGTGGACTCTGTGCGGGACTGCTCGCTTGGCTGGTCACCGCACACCAGTACTACGGCAGTATAAGCGTGAGCACGACGGGGATGGAGTATCCGACTCTCGCGGGAAATCTCGCAGCTGTCTTGACGGGGCTTATCGTGTCTGTTTCCGTCTCGCTGGCGAAGCCAGAGCCGTTTGACTGGGATACTACGCGCCTCATCAACGCGGCTACCTTTTCTGGTACTGAACCACCCAGTATGGCTTCCCTTGACAAGGAGAATCCGAATAAGAATAGCGAGCTACCCACCGTCCGCGATGAGGAGAAAGAAATGTTAGAAGATGAGATTGCGGCCGAGGAACCGTCGAAGTTGAGACGAGCGTTCAAAGTAGCTTGTATCGCTTCGTTTCTGCTGACCTTCAGCATGGATTTTCTGATTCCGATACCCATGTTTTTGAGCCACTATATTTTCTCTCAGGGGTTCTTCGTTGCGTGGGTGGTCATCACATTCTGTTGGGTGTTTTGCTCTACTGCTATCTCTGTTATACTACCCATTTGGGAGACGGCTGGTTTCTTCAAAGACCTCTATGGTGAGGTTGTTCATGGGGAGAAGGCGAAGAGATGATGAGTTAATGCCTCGATTGAGAGATTGTTTCAAGGGTATGGAGGATACAGGCATCTGTACAGCTGGAAATTGAGATCTTGTTTCTCGTGGGCTTGAATGTTTCGCACAGTATCTAGATCATGGTTCATAGGTGATGTATTGCGGTTGGTGTATCACAATCGAAACAGTCAAAAACGCTTGGCGTCTTGGCATTCCCAATCCAGTCGTCCACTGCTGAAGGCTACAAAACGCTCTCGGTCACAGTCACAACACTGTCGATACTCCCTGTGAACTTACCCCACACACCCTAATTCTCATTCGCCTTAACTATCAAGCAACCACCTACTCCTCTGCCCACAACCCTCCGCCTTCCTGTGGCCTTATCACCCACCCATCCATTCGTCACCATGAAGCCCGTCGTCTCAGCCCTCAATGCCTGGAGCTGGTAAGTCATTCCCTACACACCCTCTCCCCTTTTCAAAAGCTGACGGCAATGATAATGACAGCGTTGTCGTCTCCGTCGCTGCAATAATCATCCTCTCCATCATCGGCAGCTTGTTCAATGTACGCCGCCACTCTCCCGTCCTTTACAAAAGATGCTGGACTACATAGCTCCACTGGCTTCTCAATAACGAAGCTTTGCGAGTGTGCGAGTAGGATATGTGGCTGACGAGTGGTTGATTTGTTTGAACAGGCAAATCATCATAGCATGGTCGGCACCACCAAGGATCCAGCAGATGGGAAAGCGGTGGCGGGATCGGTCTTTGCGGCTGTGATTGTCTATGTCGTATGTCTCACTTCCTTTCACCACGAGACCTTCTGGGCTTGGTATCTATGATACTTCGAACGCTAGTAGTAACGTGCGATTCTAGGTCTTCCTCGTTTTCTGCGGCCTACAAGCATATCTACACGTACGGCAGAGTAGGAGGGGTGCGATAGCGCTGAACTAGCTACAGGGTGCATATCAGACGCGGCGTTCAATTTTCGGATAGAGGGGGCGTTTTGGTTGGCTGAGGGTTTATGTAAAGATGGTGGCCGTTGTGGCGATGGGACTTGTTGTGTGGTGGTTTATATGTCTATACATTTGGACATACGCCTGAGCTACTGGAGCTTGTATGCTTACAGATCTTCTTATGAAGGGATTTACCCTACGGGCTGTTTTAGTCCTGCGCTTCGTGGATTGTGTTCTGCGCTGTGCGCAAACTCCGTAGCTTGCGGCCCCTGGACTCCATGCGGAGCCCTTACTTCGAGCTTGGCTATATATATCGGTGGACTTTGTCAATAGGCCAGTCGCAATTACTACTGTCCTGGACGGTTTGGTGCCTCCAGCGGTTGTAAATAAGTGATCCATCCATCGGGGACGACAATGCCACCCAGGTATTTGATATGGAGGACAGTGCTGAACAGCCACAAGACGACATCGTGGTATGAGAAGCAAGTTTCGATGCGTTTTTCTAACTTGTTCTGCCGTCTACCTGCGTGGTCTATGATCTTCGTGATCATCAATTCGAGAATCCTAGAATGGAACGCCACTAAACGCCTATCGCTATGTTTTCAACCCTTTCCTCGCTATGCTGTTGCAGTCAAGAGTGCTCATTCAACAATCCCTGTCAGTCAATTGTCAATACCCATCCTTAGTCACTGTCATCATCGCTGTCGCACTCTTGTGTCATGTCATCGAGCATTTTACTCATATATGGCTGTCAGTAGTCAGTGATTTCCTTCTTTCACGCGTAAGAAGAGCACTTACTCCATCCAAATAATACCCCAGCTTCCCATAATACGACCTGACCCCAATACCCGAGATGACACTGATCTTCTGACTTCGATGCTCATTCCTGGCAATCCTCTCCGCCTCCTCCATCAACAACGTCCCATAGCCCTGATGCTGGAACTTCCTCGGATCTCGCGCATGCACAGGCACCGCCGAACCATACACATGTAACTCGCGCACCAGACTTGTCGGTTGAGATTTCAATTCTGGCCTGAAAGTGTGAGTAGCACTGCACTTTCTCAATCGAAGCAAGGCGATCAGGATATCTTGCTTCGGATCTTCGTATGCAAGGAAGGTTTCCCAGCCACCGTTGGCGGCATAGTCTCGCCGTACGAGCTCGACCTGGGAAGGGCGGATCTTGTTCTTGACTTCGTTGATGCCTACCTCACGTGTGCGAACATCGCGGCAGGTAGTGCCGAAGTCTTTCATTCGACTGAGAGCAAGCTCTCGTAGGTTACCGTTCTCGACACCAGATGTTACCAGAGGCATTGGGATGTCCCGCTGTACCCGATATATTCGGGTCCACGGAGGCACAAGAGCTAGGATCCGAGCTACCAAGTCTATCAAGGCATTTGGGGTGTAATTCTTGTATCTACCTGTTCGCCACAGCTCGTAGAGCCCAGTACCTCGGATGACAAGGGTAGGATAAATTTTGAGGCCATCGGTACGGAAATCTGGATTTTCAAAATACTCGCGAAATTGATCTAGATCTCGCTCCATACCTACATTTGGCAGATCGGGCATCATGTGGCTGACGACTTTGAAACCGGCATCTTTGGCCAGTTTGAAGGTCTCTGCTACTGCTGCGACTGTGTGACCTCTATTTGTGTCTCGAGCAACATCTTCGTACAGCGATTGTACACCGATTTCTAGTCGAGTACACCCATACCGCAACATGCTGCTAAGGTGTGGATCCAAGCAGTAATCGGGCCTGGTCTCTATTGTGATCCCCACACATTTAATATTGCTCATTTCTCCCGCTTCGACAGCCTCATCGACGTTATTACCTTGGTATCCGCTCAACGCGTTATGTAATTGTGATATGAATTCGTCTCTGTAGTCCTCTGGTAACGACATGAAGGTTCCTCCCATTATGATATACTCGACCTTGTCCACACTGTGACCCAGTGACTTGATCTGATCCACACGACCTCGGGCTTGCTCGTATGGATCATACCTCGCTCGTATAGCTCGCATTGATGTTGGCTCGTAGCCGGTATATGACTGTGTTGAGTATTCGAAGTCCGAATCTGGTCCTCCAGGGCAATATACACATATATTCCCTGTGTAAGCAATATGTGGACATCTGTGAGGCTTGCACATGACAGCTACAATAGCGATTCCTGAAGACGTCCTTATAGGCTTAGCTATCAGCTTTGGTAGTATGTACTTCTTGTAATGTTCGGGTACTGCAGCTATGATGGCCGTCAAGGGTGGCTGATTGCTCAGCCTGTGTTTCTTTGCCATTTGGCTTCTCAGGCTGTTCAGGTTCAGGTCTTTCTTGGGCGTGGAATCATCTTGCTGGGCTTCATGATCTTGGATAAGAGCATTGGCAATATCGGAGCAGGCCCGCATAAACCGCTCGTTTTCTGGAGGCAACTTCTCCTTCTTTGACAGCTTGACCTTGGTGGCCGCCGCAGCGGCCACTGTCTGCGTCGCCATGTTGCTTTCAATGTGGTGCCGTGTGATCGGGCGTTAGAGCTATGTGGGTTGTGGATATTCATAAGTTTATGCAGGGTCCTTTTGGCTTAGAATACAAACACTTCTGCATAGTTCTACGCTAAATCTGAGTCGCGAGTGGGGATTAGATGCTTGGCGGCCGTTCGAGCTCCCAACTGGGAATAACTGGCACACTCAATCTTCGCTCTTCAATCCGGGTCCAACCTGATCACTCCCCAGCAGCGATGCAGGTCTTCGGTCGTCGTACGGCTGGCGCTTTGCAAGCTGCTGCTCGGAGGCAGAGCTATTCTACAACAACCTCAGGATATGCCGCAACTGCAGAGAACCTCCGCATAAACAAGGATACCAAGGTCATATATCAGGGCTTTACTGGAAAGCAGGGGAGGTGAGCGACGGACTTTTGCGCAATTTAGAATCTGTCTAATCGTGGTGCAGCTTTCATGCTCAACAAGCGATTGACTACGGTATACCGCATCCAGCATGCTCTCTCAATAGGGCAATGGATTGATGTACACCAGGCACCCAGGTGGTTGGCGGTACGAATCCGAAGAAAGCTGGAGAGACACATCTAGGAAAGCCAGTCTTCGCCAATGTCAGCGATGCCATCAGGCAGACTGGCGCGACAGCTTCAGCAATCTTCGTGCCGTGAGATGCCAATGTACGTACGCTTTGCAAGGCTCCTGCTGACCCCTGGATAGACCACCAGTTGCCGCTAAAGGTATTGAGGAAGCAATCGAAGCAGAAATGCCACTCGTCGTTTGCATCACAGAAGGTATTCCCCAACACGATATGGTCCGCATCACCGACATCCTCAAAACCCAAGGCAAGACAAGACTCGTCGGTCCTAATTGCCCCGGGATCATCGCGCCGGGCCAATGCAAGATCGGTATCATGCCAGGTTTTATTCACAAGAGAGGACGGATAGGCATTGTCTCGAGATCCGGGACCCTCACGTACGAAGCCGTGAACCAGACTACACAAGCTGGGCTCGGGCAATCGCTTGTTGTAGGTATTGGAGGCGACCCGTTCTCAGGGACGAACTTCATCGACTGTCTGAAAGTGTTTCTGGAGGATGAAGAGACGGATGGAATTATCATGATTGGAGAGATTGGGGGATCCGCTGAGGAAGATGCTGCGGATTTCTTGAAGGCAAACAATACTCAAAATAAGCCTGCGGTAAGCTTCATCGCTGGTATATCTGCTCCACCGGGGAGGAGGATGGGTCACGCCGGTATGTTTGCACAGACCCTGGCCCCATTTAAGATGCTTATTCTGCAATTAGGTGCCATTGTGAGCGGCGGAAAAGGGGGAGCGGATTCGAAAATCTCTGCCTTGGAAGCTGCTGGGGTGATCGTGGAGAGGAGTCCGGCTTCGTTAGGCAAGACATTGCATGCTGAATTTGTAAAGCGTGATCTGATCTAGGTTTGGGGACTGTACCCCTTCTTTTCTATCTTCCTCCTTCCAAGTGTCCCATATCATACCCGTCTACTACTGTACTTAGCCTTTGTACTGTTTCTGTTCTTGATCCGGGCAAAACAGGAGTCTGAAAATTGGCAGGCTTTACCACGATCCATTATGCTAAACCAATCAAGGCAGTAAGTGGCAAGGCGTTTGGAACCGCACCCGTTTGCAACAGTCGTTCGTATGGTCATGAGCTGCAACGTGCTGCTCTTTGGAGGGCATAGTCAGATCCTTCCACATCTATTATTGCTAAGTTGGGATGTCCATTACGGGCCCCTCGGGCATTGAGCCTTTCAATTTAGCTGCAATTTTGACAGCTGACAGGCTATATCTAGTATTCTCTGGATTACTTCCGCTGCCCAATAGTCAAGCGCTAGCTTTTACTGGGGCTTCACCCTCTAAGAGTAGCCCCTTTCGTTTGGCCCCTATCCAGTGCATGGATCAAGAAGTTACTGCTTCTGGGACAATTTCGTCCAATTTTCGCCAAGGTATCTGTGGATTGAGCCTGCAGCAGAGTCAACCGACTTTAACATGGGATCCAAAGATCCCCACTTCATTGACTCAATATACCACCAGTTGCAGCATCTGAGTATCGAAATGGGAAGTGTAACTGTATATCATATCCACAACTCCCCCTCTCGCCTTGCGGATCACAAAGACAATCGTACGAAAGAGACAAATGACAAAAGAAAAGGAGCTGTATATTCGGACTCAAAGTCGAACTGAAGTCTTCAAGATTCCACGAAGACGCGTCACATAAGCCACGAAGGCCACAGACCACACAGGTCATCCAAAGTACAAGTACTTCTCGCATATGGATCTGGTGTGCTAGCACTGCATCATTCGAGCTTGGTTTGTTTAGATGGTGAGTTGATCGCATTTCACTCTTTTGTCTGGTATACCATTGGGGCCAGCCTTGACGAAGAAGTTTTCCAGGGGAAATACTAAGAAGATGGGATGCATCAGCCTGGCGGTTCCACCATTACCGTGTTGCAGGCTCTATGCTGTATCAATGCTATGTATGTGACGGCTTTGGGTGGAGAGTGGCGGCGCTAGTATGGTCACAATATGAACACGTTGAACAATCTTACCTACGTTGACGTGAGCAACATTCTTAAAGACAGACGTCTTAGACAGATATTGGCTAATTGCTAGCCACCATCTCTCAAAACCCCTCAAGCTCTTGTTATCATCATGTGTCGATATTGCAAACCATTGTATCTCGCGACTGCACCTTGCGTTTAAAGAAAGCTCGAACCTGGCAGCAATCCTAACGCCAAAGCTTTCTTTCAGATTGTATGAGGATTAGCGCCCGGTGACATGCTGTCTGTAGACCGATATTTTGCACATCCTAAATTTGGAAATCGGTCTCACACGATGGGTCAGCTTGAGGTGTGAAGCAGAAAAGTGCTTTGCCATTTCAGCATTATTTGAGCAGCAGCTCTCGAGCAATAGTCGAAGCCATGAACGGATGCTCACTATAGCGAGAACGGCAACAATCAACAGTGTCCTCCTCTGCGCTACTAATCCAACAGCACAAAGCGCCAGAGGTGCGCTTAACCCACTGAGAAGGCAGAGTTTACGACTCAGCATTAGAGCGATTCCATCCGACGCAGTCCTCGAACTTGACGCCCTGACCGCCGAAGATGTCAAGGGCACTTCCAATAGTCAGGTCCACACGGCCATGACTGACTTGCTTGACTTTTTCCAGATCGTCGAGCGTTTTTCCTCCACCAGCATACGTCACTGGTATATTGCACCATTGACCCAGCCTTTCTACTAGCTCTTCGTCTATTCCACGCTGCAAGCCTTCGTTGTCGGCGGCATGTATGAGAAACTCGGAGCAGAACGGCTCCAACAGCTTGATTGAATCTGGCATTTATTTGAGCACAGATTGCCATGGATGCAGGCTTTGAGCGAACCTTGATTCAACTCCATATCCGTTAAGGTCTGCCACTTGTTCATCGCGACAACCCATTTATTAGCTTGCCTTCGACAGCTAAGGTCGATGACCAGCTTCTCCCTGTCCTGTCCCAGTACACCAAGCACTGCACGCAAGCGATCCAAGGAGAATTCTGCATCCGGAAAAAGGTACGATGTTACAATGACCTACTGGAAGACATTAGGTCCGTAGCCACATTATCCCTCGTTTTGTATTGCTACCTTTTCTGCACCATGTTCGATCCATTGCAGGGCATTCTTCTCATTGATGCCTCCGCCTACTTGTAGACCACCTTGCCATTGTCGCAAAGCCTCTTGAGCCGCTATCTCGCTACCCGGCCCGAGCATAATGACATGAGCCCCTCCAAGTGCATTTTCCTTGTAGAGTTGGGCAAAATGGCTTGCGGGTAGCTCTGAGATGTAGTTCGTCTTTAGGTCTGAGGACGTGGTACTCAGCGTGCCCCCTACAATCTGCTTCACTTGACCAGAGTGCAGATCTATGCACGGTCTGAATCGTGTCATGACCCGAGAGAATGTGTGGAAGCGTGTGAGACGGAGCCTCAAACAGATTGCGGCTCAAAATGGGGGCGGGGGAGATTCCGCCCAGCAGCAAACTTTTTGGCCTGACACTTCTTCATCTCAAGAGCCACAGCATGGCACCAGTGTTGGGGAAGCGGAAACGTCGTGGTCAAACAGATGATCTTGCGGAGATTTCAGGACTGGCCTCAGAGGATGCAAATACTACTCGACTGCAAGCTCTCTCCCGGCAGCACTTCGAGTCTACCTTCGAGCCCTTGGAAGGCCCAGATCTCCAGCCAGAGAAATTCACGAGAAACCAGACAGCTGAATGTCTGGTAGCCTCCGAATCAGATTGGGACGGTTTCTCGCAATCAGAAGACGGTGAAGATGCGAAGCACGCAGTGGTCGTTCAATGCAGGTCCCACCGGTTTTCGCGGCCAGACTTTCCAAAAGAAGAGTTGAAAACATTCATGGTAAGAATAGGTCCAATATATTGGCTACTCTAGGACTGACTATGGATAACTCAAGACCGCAAAGCCCCCATCCAGCAGCAGCAAGAATGCATCTGCAACCACGAAGAAACAGCCCGTTCCCACCGACCCAGACGCAGTTGACACGGATGCCGCCAACCTCAAGAAAGATCTGGCGTTGCAGCGTCTGTTGAAAGAATCTCACTTACTGGACCCCAATGCTTCACTGTCACACACTGGCCAAAACAGACACAAAGCTCTGGACCTTCGTCTCCAAGATATGGGCTCCAAATCTTCTATCTTCACGCAACAGAAGATGCCATGGACTCAGAGGAAAGGCATCGTCGCAAAATCTGCAGAAAAGGACGATACTCGAAGGCGGCAGGCTCAGGAGAATGGTGTCATCCTTGAAAAGGCTGTTAAAGGCAAAAGCAAGGATAGCAGCAAGAGACAGAGAGGCATTGGAGCCCCGAACGTCGGCAAATTTCAGGGCGGGATGCTGAAATTGAGCAAGAAGGATGTTGCTGATATAGAAGGGCCCAAGAAGAACCTAAGAGGACGAAGGTAGCCTGTCGAACGGTGTTCCATCCTGACTTGGCGGATTTTCAGGCATATCCAGGCTTCGAGCCGATCTTGCACATTTTCAACATCCCACGGTGAACGTCGCCGTCATTGAGAAACTCTCAGGTATGTTGGTTGAGAAGAGTATGAGTATGGCAAGGTCATTCCCGCAATATTTCTCACCCAGTACGCTAATGCGTAGTGACAGACAAGGTGGACAAAATGCTACTGAAGGTAACAGCGCTTCCGTTGTCAATGGCGACATGCAAGCAAATCTGTTCCGGCTTCCTTTAAATCTCTGGCAATGAGACCCTCAAGCTACTTCCAGTGTGGTGCTCCCAACGTTACTAATTAGAGATGAGCGTTGCCCTTGAGGCTACTCAATTCCGGCAAGAGTAGCGCAGTACCTTTTCTCCGTCAAGGCTTCTCAAATGACAAGTCTCTTCTTGAATTTCTTCAAACGTGGCTTGCACTAACATTCTTGCGTAATGAAGGTCAAGAGACGATCGTGTTTCTCCTTCTGGCGCACACCGTCAAACGTGGCTTAGACTTTGAAGATATGTCAACAGAGGGATCTGTGATACAGGAATAGCAATCAAACGGACGGCTCGTCAAGGTTTGGCACCGAGGCCTCAAAACCCAATATATGAAACTGCAATAGCACCTACCACTTGACGGTCAAGGCAAGACTGGCGGTTCCTGAAACTCTGCAAAGCCGTCGCTAGAAGTTCGAATGGACGACATCTCTAAGAATCTGTTATCCTAAAATGTTCAGCGGAGGAATTTGAGAATCGAATACTCATCCGACCTGAGCTCATGGGGCGGAACACTGGGCTCGCTCCCTTTGCCGTCTTCCAAGTCTTGGGTGACCTTTCCTACCAAGAGACCGTCTCGTCGCTGTGATATCGCATGAAGAAAGCTTTAAGCTCGGAGTTTAGCGGGCGAGGTTCTGAAACCCGCATCTTGATAGGCGCGCCAACAAACCCGCCGATGGTCGTCGATCAAACCCGCCTTATGCTCTTCCGCCTCCGTTTTTCCGATGTGATGACGGGAAATACGTGCTTCGTTGTTTGCTGCCGCGGCTTCTCGAACACTGACGAATGTGGGAAAACACGTAGTTTGAGCTCGGAACCTTGGCTATTGCGATTTTCCTATGAAGATCTGGGAAACAGGACCTTCTCTACAACCGATTTATGCCATCACGTGGCTCAGCCATTGCTATTCGCGCTCGTATCAGTCAATCTGCACAATCCCACGACATCATCCCGTGCTTCTTCACGCCACTGCAGCTGCCCCATGTCTGTCTGCACCGGCCATCTACTACCCATCCCAATGGGAGGGATCATTGACGACGACCCCACACGGCATGAAAGTCTTAAGATGGCATAGCTTGGTCTTCTGTCCAAGCTAAGCCATTGACATGACGCGGATGATTAACGAGGGTATGTGCGAAGGGGAGCGAGACCGCTTTCTGCGATGAGTCTAGCACTCTAGTATCGCGGAAGACATCCATTTGTGGCTTATATGTCGCACAAACCACTTACTCTCGAACCTTCGGAAGCTTGGTCACCAATGTAATGAACAGGGGGGTTCTCTACGTTGCTTAAGGCGAGGTCATCGACACGGTGACAGCAGCGGCGACGAGGTATAGAGCATTCGTTTGCTTGTGCTATAAGAATCGGGGTGTTCAGAGAAGCTCCAACAGGTTGTGAATATCACTGTCACTACCGAGCCTTAGACGCCACGAGGCACGAGAAGGATGGAGTACAGCTTTCGCTCGACTGCATCCTCTCCATCCATGCCGTATCAGCGTTGTTTCAGCTGAGAAGGCGCTAAGCTTGGAATGGGAAGGCGGCCATTAGCGCGTATAACAGATTTGCTTCGCACGAGATCCAATCACTTGCATGCAAGCACGCATTCTCCTCCTTGCGCGCGATGACCATTTCAAGTCATTGGCTTACGTGCTGTCGAAGCAATCTTGCATAATAATAAGATAGATTTGGGAAGTCACGAGTAAGGTACAGTAGCACACCGTAATCGTGTCTCGCTCCCTTGCTTATTTGATGGGGCAGAAAAGGTCATGTAGGAAGCCGATGCACTATTGTTATTAGTGAGATGGCAGCTACCTGGCTTTTGGCTTGACTGTGCCTTAGGTCAGCACGATGTGAATGCCACGGAACCAGCTTTGAGGGGCGGGTACCCAGATGGTTTGGATTCTCTCTCGCAAAGAACCAGATCGTCTACCGATGCCACGTAGCTGTAGCCATGGTCAAAGTATAGTCGGTCCAGGTGTAGGCTGGATGGGCCCATGATTCGGGGCCCTTGGAATGAATCCAAAATGGGAGCGATCGGCCGAGATGGGCCACGATTGAGCAGTTGTTGGAAATGGCCCCTGAGAGGCTGTGAGGATCCCTGTCAACTGGCTGGGTGTGCCCTTCCCCCGTTGCACAGAAACAAGCGCTTTGGAGGCGCTAGTGATCCAGCAAGTCCCAAACTCGCTTGAAACCCAAAAGCTGGCCCAATTCTCGTTGCGCTCTAAATCGCCCGCCCGCCCTCCTCACTCCCAAGCGTCCCTCCCTCGAAGATTAGTACCCACCACCCACAACATCCCTCCCTACATCTCTGTCTCACCTCCGTCGCTACAAACGCCTTTCAGCACTCAGCTTCTTGAAACGACTGCTGCGTAATCATTTCCTTTTGCCCCCTTCACAGCCTCGCCCGTGGTGCGAAGTTCGAAGTTCGAAGAAGCGCTCCTTTGACAGGCAGGTCCAAGTCACCGTAGCAGAGAGGCCGGCCTCCATACACAAACCATTGCATTCGCTCAGACATCAGCATCAGACTGCCAACTATTTCAGCGACACCACAATAATTCCTGGCCCATCGCAACGCTATCGACTAACGACCCCTCTGCCCACTCGGAGCTATCCTTTGACGGGCCTGTCCCCAAGGCATTACCCACTGTCCACTCACCTGTTCTCGAATCGCATTGTACAGCGATGACAATGTACTCGCAAAACAGTGCAACGGCCATGGCGCCACCGCAGAAGCCAGAAACATTTATGCTCTCTGATGCAGCACAGCAGAGTCTCCCCCAAGATGCGCAGGTCGCACTGCAACAAGTCGATAATCGTACGTCACTCTGATATCCCCATTTCCAATCACATGATGCTGTGTTCTCAATGGCACGACCTGTACCCGTTGCTGTTACCTTCAGGTGACACAAGCTGACCCAACTGGCAGTCAAATACTTCCTCATCTCCGCACCAGTGGACTGGACCCCCGATCAGTATATCCGAAGATTCCTACTGCCAACTGGCGAGTATGTGTCTTGTGTACTATGGTGAGCAAGCCTTGCCGACCAAGCACGACATACAAACTCACTGAGCTCGATCTAATCCGTTGCAGGAACAACCTATTTCACATCTCGGGAACAGACATTGTACGGTGCCTCTCATTTAGGTTTCAGGCCTTCGGACGACCGGTGAAGAACTCGAAGAAGTTCGAGGAAGGGATATTCTCGGATTTGCGCAACCTGAAGTCTGGCACCGATGCATCCCTTGAGGAGCCAAAGAGCCCGTTCCTCGACTTCATGTACAAGAACAACTGCATACGAACGCAAAAGAAACAGAAGGTCTTCTATTGGTATAGCGTGCCACATGATCGACTGTTCCTCGATGCTCTGGAGAGAGACTTGAAGCGGGAAAAGATGAACCAGGAGGCAACAACAATGGCCGTTAGCGAGCCCGCACTGTCCTTTGAATTTGACTCGTCGCAGTCTCTATTCGAGCAACTCACGAAGGCGCAACAAGCCAACACATCATCCTTCTCGGCCAACGCCAGTTCTGCCTACTCTCAATCGACTTCTCCGGTTCTACGAGCTACAGACTCGATGCCGCCCCCACAGCTCGTACCACAATCAATGCCAACGGTGACGGAGGAACCGCTGCAGACGATGGGTGCCTACTCACAAGTGTCGATGCCATCGACTGTGGCCTCAAACTATGTGAAACGCGAGCAGGACTACGGACAAATACAGTATGACCGCAACGGCATCCCTCTCACAAGGGTACACCAACGCCACACTTCTATGCCCGCGTACATGGAATACTCTCCGGCGCCATCTTTCGTGTCGTCCCAGTATGAAGAATACAGCAATCGAGGCATATCCTTTGAACCTGTCACTCCACCACAACATTCACAAGGTCTAGCGGCGGAGCCGGCTTACATCGCCAATGAAGACACTGGCCTCTACTCAGCCATTCCAGAGATGAGCTCGTCCCAAAATTTCAACACCACGATGCAATTGCCCACTGCCAACCTCTCTGGGGGGCAGTACTCCACTTCTCAGAGATTCCCTTCCAATAACGTTTATTCTGTCATTGAAGGCTCGCCAACATACAAGCAGAGGAGGCGGCGATCGTCAATTCCACCTGGAAGCAATAGCGCCCCCAACGGCACTCCGAACTCTATGCCACATGCCCCACATCGGCAGAGCGACCTTCGTCGCTCGGTCTCTGCCTCTGTAGGACCAGAAGGCGAGGACCCATCAGAACGCAACTCTCCACCTGCATTGCCCAATGGCTACGTCAATATGGTCGCGCAGCACAAGGAGATGCTCGACCAAATGTCGCGTCACGGTACACCGTTACAGACCTTGGAAGGTAGTCCGGCACCGCACAACATGGGCATGATGCAGTCCCAAGAGTCATTTTCCGGCTATCCAAATGATAATATACCTACGCAAGCGCTAGACAATAGTCCGGCGACCAGCCGAAGCGATCGCCCAGGACCCGTTCGGAGAGCTCGGAGCGCTACCATCATGGAAATGGGGCCTTATCCACACAAATCTCATTCTTGCCCCATACCGACCTGCGGCCGCCTCTTCAAGAGGTTAGAACATCTGAAAAGGTATGTAGCCCCTATTCGTGCTATTCTTAGCGTTCTTCATCATCCCTTAATTTCTGCAGCCGCTGACAATTCTCCGGCGGTTAGGCACGTAAGGACTCACACACAAGAACGACCATACGTTTGCCCCCACTGCAGCAAAGCGTTCTCTAGGTCCGATAACCTTGCACAGTATGTTCTTCTGCATCGCATCGCATTCCCCCTCGTTTGACCAAGCTGACCCCTATTCTAGACATCGTCGGACGCATGAGGCGCGTCCGGACGGCGAGCTCGACAATTACAGCGACGAGGATCTTGAGGCTGAAGAAAACGAGTTCGGTGCCCTTGATGAAGAATTATCACCGCCGCCAGAGCACCATCACAATTACATGCAGAGTGCGATGACGAACATGAGTGCTGCATCGATGCGCATGCCTACCACAGGGATGGGAGTCAGCCATGGCATGGGGCCCCCACCCATGATGTCGTCGCAGCATCTGCTGCAACAACAGATGTGACTGCCCACTACTTACGACCATACATGCGTTTATACACCAGCGACTCCAGCCGCACACACGACTTTTCACGAATCTTCTTAATCGACCTCTTTCATGTTAGAACACGCTCATCGGCATCAAGCTGATTGGGAGCTGCCAGGTTGATGGGCCTTTGCCATAGCAACCCGTGTGCAATACATTTCCCTCTTGTTCAGCTCATGTAGTTTTATGTACGTCATGCCCGTCGAAGATGGTTGGGGATGACAAAAGAAGAAGCGTGGTGTTGGTATTGGATTCGGGCGACGAAAGGGAGGAAGGAGGGAGGAGAGAATAGGGAAAGCATGGTTCACATAGCTGTTGGATGCACGCTTGCGAACCTTTTTCTTTTTCATTATACCAAACCTCTCGGTTCAAGAAACGAGATGTGTTGTTGTTCTGATAGATGCAATGAAATGGGAACATCAAATTCGATATATATCATCGCTCCCACCCCCACATTGTTACGAACTGTTTTTTCATCATATATCGTGTACTTGGGCCAGCACTGGCACCGTTGGTGTAGATGTGCTGTGATACCGTGGTTGGAGGAGAGCATGTATGTGTGGTTTTAAGATCTCTAGAGGTCTGCGTCTCCCCAGGAACTCTATGGCGATTTTATGGAGGAGGGGTAAAAAGAAAGGCTAAACGGCATCCGTACTGCATTGATGGGGAGCAGGACGAAGCTCAAATCATTCGTATGAACATGATACTCGACTTAAAAAATGCGACGATTTGGACACGATGCTGCAATACACATTAACTTGACAAGCGGATGATTGGCAGTAGAGATTCGATTCGGTTCCGGTCGTACAACAGTAGTACAGTACACATCATCTGCCGTTCCTTCTGTCTTTTCTCACATGCCTGATATAATCCACCGTACCCCACCGCACCGCACCACACGGCACCGCGCACAGTCAAACATCCCTCCAAATGCGTACATGCAACCGACAACCCCCTAATCTATAATACAGCACCTGCAAGATCACAAATCCATGCAACTAACCCCTTCCCCTTCCAAAACCCAACGCCGTCTTGTATCGTCGTTCGTCCGTCAATGCATGCTTTTTCCGCCCCCTTTTACATTGCCTCAGATGCCAGACCCATCTGCAATAGCAAGACGTTGCTTCGCCGTCTTTGCCTTTTTGGAGATCCCCTTTCGCTTGCCCGGTGCTGCCGGCTCCGACACTTCCATCGGCGTCGCTGCGCCAGAGGGTTTGCTGGATTCGCCTTCGAAATGACCTTCGCCTGTGGGTAGAAGCTGCATTAGTAAAGTGTAGTGACGGTAGGGATTGAATGGTGCGCAGCATACCTTCATGATACATATCGTCCAAATTGATTTCCTTCTTCTTTCCACTAGCCTTCTTCTTGCCACCCTTCTTTCCATCTTCAGCCTTGGCCGCAATCTCCTGTTCTTTCTTCTCGATCAGCTCCGCTTGATCGTCGTCTGCGAGCCAGAGCGCAATGTCTTTGTTGCGATTCTCTTTCGAGCGCGTATTGAAGTCGACACCCGCACCACTGCCACCAGAGATGACGACCCTCTGCACTTCCTCCTTCTGGAGTGCTCGCTTACGGATGCGCTCTTCGATCGTACCGCGCGTGATCATACGGTAGACCGTGACCTGCCTTGTCTGACCCAGTCGATGCGCGCGATCCATGGCTTGCGAGTCAATCGTAGGGTTCCAGTCCGAATCGTAGAAGATGACGGTATCGGCAGCTGTCAAGTTGATGCCCAAGCCGCCAGCACGCGTAGAGAGCAAGAAGACGAAGATCTCCGGCTTGGTCTGGAAATCGGCCACCGTGTCTCTCCGATCTTCGAGCTTGGTTGAACCATCGAGTCGGACATATTTGTAGTTGCGGTAGGTGAGATACTCCTCCATGAGATCGATCATGCGAGTCATCTGGAAGTAGAGGAGAACACGATGTCCACCGTTCCTGAGCTCGCGAAGCAGCTGGTCAAGCTTGGCAAGCTTACCGGAGTCGGAGACAAAGCGACGCATTGAGGGCACATGGATATTGGTGAATCTAGCCTTCTGCGATAAAGGCTGTGGAAGCAGGCCGGTTACAGGATATCTCGTAGGATCGACCTTGGCCTCGAGGAGGGTAGCCTCGTCTCTCTCGGAGATGCCATAAAGACATTTGCGTAGGTGCACGTTGAAGATAGTGTTCTCTTTCTCAACGCGGCTTCCTTGATCTGAGCAACAGATTTGAATGGGTGGTGCCGTAGCGCCTGGTCGAGCACATTGCTCAATAAGATTCAGCCCTTGGCCCTCGAACACGGTTTTGGAGACATTGAAAAGCTTGTGAAGACGATTGTCCTCGGTCACGTCCGAGAGTGGCCGGCGATCGTTGCGCTCAACAACGTTGAATAGAGCATGTGCTGGGGTAAAGTCAACTTCTTCGGGCTCGTCATACACAACTTTAAATCTCGCAAGACGAGGAGACTTATTCCCAAGGGAAATTGCTCGCTCCGCCACACCGCTATGAGCTGCAATGCGAGCCTCGCTTGGCGAGATGTCCGCGAAACGCATCCAAGCAAAAGGACGGGTCCCTGACATGTTCTTATGGATGTTGTCGGGCGTCCAAATATTCATCAGTTGCTTCAGGTATCTGCCTTTGGTCCCAGCTGTGGGATTCCCAGGGCCAGCAACATCGAGTCTAGCTTCTGGGCTACAAAGCAATCGAGGAAGATCATACTCAATCAGGTTTCTGGTGGAATAGGCAACATTGACGTTATTGCCTTCCCTCAAGAAAGATGCCGTCTCGGCGTAATGCGCTAATGCGTATGGCGAGCTCGTCTCGGCCCTCTCGAATAAATCCGGATGGTTGCAGACTTTCCGAAATTGCATGACGAGGTTCATCAACGTTGCAGTGTCTTGATCATCTCCTACAGCAGCCTTCTCGATGAGATCCATGATGCTGATGCGGTTTCTCAGATTGCCATAGTAAGCTCGTTGACGGTACGTCAAATCACAGAAGACGTCCTCCTCTATTTTGTCCCCAAGCTCTTTCTGCACATGCTTTTTGATACGCCGCAACATGAAAGGCTTGAGAATCATGTGTAGTCGCTTCAGCTGGTCTTCATTTAGCTTCGTGTTGCTCTGAGCGTGGCTCTCGATGTCCTTTGAAAACCAATCGCTAAACTCGTCATGGGAGTCGAAGAGACTAGGCATGATAAAATGCAGAAGAGCCCACAGCTCCTGCATATTGTTCTGGATTGGCGTGCCAGTAAGTAATAGACGATTCCGGCAATGAAAACCTAGCAAGCTCTTCCACCTCGAACTCTGCGAAGACTTAATAGCCTGAGCCTCATCCAGAATCATATATTGCCATTTTATCTTCTGGAAGTATTGGGTATCATGGACGACCAGCTGGTAAGAAGTAATGAGAACATGGAAGGGGGACTCTTTGGTGTAAGTGATATGCTTCCGATCCCAGAATTTGCGCAAGACTTTTCGGTCCTTTGCAGTTCCCCAGTAGGGCAAACATTTCAGGCCAGGCACGAAGCGCGTTATCTCCTGTTGCCAATTGTGTAATGTAGACGCCGGAGCGATGACCAGGAATGGACCCCAAATGTTGTGTTTCTCCGCGAGGTAGGCCATGACAGATATAGATTGTACCGTCTTGCCCAGACCCATCTCATCTGCCAGAATACCGTTGATGCCCTGCTCGTAAAGGTTAACCAACCAATTGAGACCTTTAAGCTGATACTCCTTCAATTGAGCATTCAGCATCTTGGGCTGAGCAACGTCAATGTCTCCTAATCCAGTAGGATTCTGAAAGTTCATCTCGCCATCATCGAATTGAGCTTGGACCTGATTTTCTTCCCCATTGAATGCGCGAGCTTTGTTCTGAGCTTCTTGAACAGCATTCTGCGCATTTGCCATTGCAGCTTCTCTAAGGACAGTCTCGTCCTCAGCGTCGAAATCGAGGTCCTCGAAGTTGGTGACTTTGGTCCCAACCTTGCCCACGCTATCTGGCAGTGTGATCGTGCGCGCGTCTGCTCTTCCTGGCTTCACGGTCTCCGTAGATACCCCAACATCGGGACTGTCGGTAGATCGCTCTACCTCATCGGTCTTGACCTTCTTGCCGATAAAATGCGAATACAACTCCGTCTGCGAGATTAAGAAGTTAAGCTTACGCTTCTGTCTATTGGACTCGCGATCTGCCTCGGCCTTCTTTGCATTTTCGAGCTCTTGTTTCTCGGCTACCTTTCTCGAGTCTCGCTCCGCCCTCTCGTTACGCTTCCAGAAAGACATCATCTCTCTCATGCTTCTCTTCGCCCGAGCCTGGACGTCCTTCGTGCCTTTATTGGTGCGAAGCTGCCACCTTCGCGCCTCCTTACTAGCCAGCTGAGCAGTCTTACGCAGATTGGATTGCTTGGTCGATAGAGATGTCTCCTTAATCCTATAAACCTTGGGCACATCCTTACGGGCGATCTCCTTCCAAATTTGTTCGTACATTTGCGTGTATCCCTTGGAAGCGTAATTTGTCAATACAGGCGTAGCAGGCGAAGCTTCCTTTGCGATCTCTTTTGGCTGTCTGATTTCCTTCGTCTCTCTCATCAAGGTTTCTCGCCTATTGTCCTCTTTCGGTGCAGGTGCGATCAGGACGAGATCGTCGGTATCGCGTTGTACCCCCGACCAGCCTGCCGCCCACCCTGCCTCGGCAGCATCTTTCTCTGCCTGCTTTTTTTCTTTGGACTTCTTCGGTCGTACGGTAGGTCCCTTCGCCTTCTTTTTGACGGGTTCGGGTGATATAATGCTGCCGCTTGGAAATGAGCCCATAGTGCCGCCCTCGAGATTTGGTGCCAAGGGCGTCACTTCTCGAATCTCTTCAGGTATGTCACCCTGTTCTAGGATCCTCTTTGTGGTCTTAGCCTTTTTCTCTGCCTTCTGTGCTTCCCTCCTGAACTTTTCTCGCTCAGCCTCATCGTCTGCCAATTTGACTTTCTCGAGAGCCTCCTTCTGGATCTGGTTTTGTGTTTGGAGAGTCTTTTCGCGTCGACGCTTGCGCTGCATGTCTTTCTTTCGTTCTTTCTCATCTTGGACCTCTTTATGCTGTACCTCCTGCAGGGCGGCACTCTCGTAAATATTCCTGAAGCGCTGCCTACCTGCGTCCGCGTGTGACCCAAATTGGAGAGAGACTGTTTTGAAAGTTGCCGTGCGGCGACGCTATGAAGGTTCAGTCAATGATTATAGCACCCCGGGGAAGCGAAGACGCCCCACTTACTTTCCGTTTGATGTCTTCGATAGCTTCAACATCTCGTTGCCGCTTCTGTGATGCCTGAGCATGCTTCTGCTTATCGTCTTCGAAGTCCGGGGATTCAAGGTCACTTTTTTCCATCGCGTCAATCCGCGCCATCTCTTTTTTGACTTTCTCGTTCTCTTTGTCAGATGTTCCGCCCGGCTTGGGCTTGCTGGTGCCTACGCCCTTCACCTGAGCATTCGGTTCATACTCGGCCCTGATAGATCGCTTCCCAGGGTCCTTCGGTGAAGAGGTGACCTTCGTAGCCGCCGCCCGGGAGGTTGCAGTAGATGACTTGGCATCACCATTCGGAGTATATGAAGCGCTCTTCAATTGCTTTGAAGCTGGCGTAGATCGGGGCGTCGATTTGGGTGGATCAGGATCATTGCTGGACAGAATGTTGGCGAAAGCCATCGGATCTTTGGTCCTGGTTGTCTTTATGTCCAGTGAAGGTTTTGGGTAATTCTCTCCAATGTCCTCGTCAATAGTACCCTGAGAAGACGGGCGGTCCATGGAACCGTTCGTTCGAGATTGATAGGTGTGATTGCCGGGCGGATGGTCGGGGCTCTCGAGGGCGCTCCTGGCTGGGGACTGCGGAATGGAGTCTCGTCGACTGGGTGGATGTCCGTGAGGTGTAGGAAGCGTTGGTGAGTGATGCGAGAATTGAGGCACAGTCGGAGAGCGGTAGATTATGGGCGATGTCTTTGACTCATCATACTGAGTGGGGTATGGACCATGTTCTCGGGTCTATGAAACATTCGCTATTAGCATCCATGCAATGAAGTTCAACATAGCATGAAAGGCTATGGCAGAGGGAGGTCAGCGTACCTCCTTCGGTGAGCGTGTATGGTATGGTGACTGTCTCCAACCTGATTGTCCTTCACGGTGTTCTGATATTGGATCATAGCGGGTAGAGCGACCAGTGTCTCTGTCTGAGTATATCGCGCCGTTCAGGGAAGGACCGGTCATTTTAGGTGATGGTGGAGGTCCCAAGCGTGGACTGATGGCGGAGGGTTGCGACATCGTGGCGGATGCGGAAGTTCGAGAGGAGTATTGGTTGTATGGTGATTGAGGGTGTGTCCTATTGTTGGGCGAGTAAGGATGGCTATGTGTAGGCGATTGTGCATAACTGTTTCTTCTCCTACGATTGTCTTCCTCGGGAGATCCCTCCATCATTGGTCCTGAGAGAATATGCATCGTGTCTCAGGTGAGCCTTGATCCCGCCATTAGACTTTGTTCTTTGACCCTTGTCGAAGCACTTTATCTGGCGGAGCCGGTGGACGCGGAGAACATAGTGTCCCAGGGTGGGTGGAATGGGTGATGGAGTGAGGTGGCTTAATCACAGGTACAAGCAGAGGTCAATGAAGCCACTTTTGGTCCTTGCAGATCCTGTTGACCCTCAGTAGCGCGCAAGAGAAGCTCAGTCAGCGCGGATGTGAATATTGCGGAGGAGCTTCGCCCTTGACGGCGACGACGAGCTTCGTCGTCGAGGTGGATGATGTGGATGATGTGGGTAGGGGGATGGATAGATATGGGAGAGGTTGGCCGGAAGTTGGGATTCATGATGAAGGCGTGGCAGCCTCTTGAGCCAGCCAAACCGAGCGCGCCCATGTCTAATAATTTGCCGTGGAGTGGACCTTGGACCGACTTTCCTTTACTGGGTCATTGAATACAGCTACGATACTGAACATCTAAAATTTTCGTGATTCTTGCTACATGCACGACCTCGTGCTTTCTGTGAAATGATGGAACAATATTAGGTATTGCTATGGAATTCTGCCACCCGTGGGTCGCGTCTTATGGGACCGCAGCTGGTCATTATCCTTTCGTTGATTTCCCTCTTTTAAGCTCATCCTGGAACGGTTTAGCTTCCATTGCCAGATTTCAACGCAACCAACCACGCCGCGAACGGTTCTTGCCCCTCCACTTGCCTGCCGACCTGGTACAAAGTTGCTGCGAGCAAATTGAACCTGTCCAGAGGTTTCACCATCTAAAGCACGTATGGTAATTCCTCGTGCATGCCGTTTTTCAAAAACCGCTCATTTACTAAAATACTTCATTTGGAAAAGCCATGTCAACAGGATTTCGAAGCGACGCCTTTGTCCCATATGCATCCGACCAACCGCTCCTAGGGTATCACTTCTACCTTACAAACTCCTAAACGCCGCCATGTTTTCTATTTTGATCAAGTAGTAATTTCGGCTTGATAAAGCCTTCATCAAGCTGGGTGAACCATGCTGCTTGCTCGTCCGATGTGCCGGAAAAGAGTTGGCTGATGGCCCCGCTGGCGCTCAGATGAACATCGCTACCTGCTGGCTGGCCTGCAGCTGCATGCGATGGGCCAGCTGTCGCAGACCTGCTCGGTGGAGTCGCCTTTCCCCGCGGAGGGCGTGTCCTAGCCGCTGGCGGCAAGTCGCTATCAGAGTAGATGTCGTCTTCATCGCTCGGCATCGTTTCCTCACGGGCGAGTAACGACTGCTGCGCTTGTAATGCATCCCTCTCTCTTTGGCCAACCGTCGAGTTGTTGCGGGAAGTAGGTCTATTTGGCGGACTGACACTAGGAGTACCGCTACTATAGCTACCTTGGGCAGAGTCAGTGCCCCCATTCAGACGAAGCCCAACTTTGTCGAGCCGAGTGCCACTGCTTTTCGATTGCGGCACATAGCCGAGGCCTGTTCCGGTACTCTTATAGTATGTTCCATTGGTAGCTGTTTCAATATCGAACTCGTCATCCGAATCGATCTCTTCTACCACACCGGTTCGTATCCCCATGATCTCTAACATACGCGCCGTAGTGCCGCCGAAAATGATGACAGTCAGCACGACCACCACAAGCACTGTTGCCTGTAAAGTCGGACCGTTTTTTCCTGTCAAACCCGCAGCCAATGCAACGCCTACGGCACCGCGCAGCCCGGCCCAGAAAAGCATGACTTGATATGAGTATGGGAGCTCGTCAGCTACATCCATACCTCGCCGCTTGGCGCGATAGCGGATGAACCAGTTGATTGCCTTGGAGAGAGGGAAGACTGCGCACCACCTGGCAGCACAAATACCAATGACGGTGATCAATATAAACAATGGCTTGAAATATAAAGTGGTTTCGGTGAATAATGTAAGGCCTAGGTAGATAAAGATGAAGTTCTCGGAAAGTTGTGCTAGTGCTGAGAACATGTATTTCGTTGTCAATTGTGTACGTCGTGACATGTTATAATATGCGTAGTGCTTCAGAGTGATCCCGCAGAACAGGAGGCTGACAATGCCTACTGGGTTGTCAGCATTGCTTTGTCGAAAGTGATTGCTTGTCCCTTGCAGGTACGAACCAGACATATGTGCACCATTGGCGAAATAATAGCTCGCGTATGCAATTAGAATGATTAAACAGCTCTCGATTTTGGGGAAGCGGCGGACAAGTGTGAATTTCAGTAGGAGCGCTGTCCCAATACCCACAGCAACGCCAATCAAGAGACTTCCAAAGAAAACTAAGAAGAAGATGCCGATGGCTTCAAAGAAGCTGGCAATAGTTAGCGTTGCCTCTTTGTTGCTGTCCGTCTTGTATCGTTGAGCAGTGTCGAATATGACAATCGCGATTGCGTCATTCAAGATGGACTCTCCAAATATTACAGTATACAGTTTCGGATCGACTTTGTATGTATTGAAGATAGCAAGGATAGTAACTGGATCTGTTGCAGACAGTGTAGCCCCCACAGAAATTGCTTCGATGAACGAGATTTGAAATCCATCGAGCGGGATTCGTGTCCATAGCCACAGAAACAATCCCAGAACAACCGCGGATATGAACGTCCCGGCAAATGCGAAGGTCAATATTGTGCCTATGTTTCGGAAGAAATTGGCTTGATGTAATTCGTACCCAGAGGCAAGGATGATGGGAGGGAGGAGGAGGTTGAAAAAGAACTGATAGTCGAAGCTGACATTTTCTTGGATAAAATTCCCTTCGGTTAACTTTATTACGAGTCCAGCGGCCATGCCTGTGTGTTTGTTTAGTGGACCTGGCGCTCTTTAACATCACCGCAGGACCCATACCAGCGAAGATTGATAAGACAGTTTCATGTACAGCCTGAATTTTCTTGTGCTGCAACATGTAGCTCGCGAAGAGGGCAACAATGAGGAGCATTATCAGGATGAAAAGGGCCCATGAGGAAAAGATCTCTTTTTCGCCAGCTTTTGGCTCTATAATATGCTCGCGTCAGAATGAAGGGTCTTGTGAAGTAATACGCAATAGACTACTCACCACCATCTGGGTCGGCATCTTCGGATTCTCGCTCTGAAGGGCCAATCCATTAGCATGCAATATGGAGCGAGGGTCTGGTCGTCCCTACTCAAGAGTTCGAAGACCGTGCTGCTCATGAGAGAAGCCATGCTTGGGAGGTAGGACGCGACGCAAGCAGCGTCTTCGATTGCAAAACGCAACTATCGCTGTCAGACATTCAAAACTTTTGGGCACCGCAAAAGATACAAGGTGTCGGAATCGCTATAATATCACTGATGCTAAGGCCAGCGCCTTGAGGCACTTTTAGATTAACGCTAGGCGTGTATCGCCAAACCCACATAGGGCAACACCTGATTAGGAACAGTCCCGCATAATGCATTACCCTCAGGGCTTGGTCTACATATACCATAATGCTACCCCTTCCTTTTAGGACAATACCGCGTGCAAACAACAGTCCTCATTTCGTCCATCTGAATCCTCACCTCAGGAAAATCATGAACGATTTCCAGGACTCATACATTCATGGGAGAGGGATAAAGCGGCCAAGCATGATCTACATTAGTGCAACGGTTGTACCGGCTCCCGACGATCCAACGTCAGAAGCCTCAGTCCCCGCGTGTATTGAGGAATTATACCTACCATTATCGGAGCATCCTAAAGTCCTATTATGGATAGAAGTCAAAGAAACTAATCGCATCCTACTGAACCTTCCTTCACCGAGCCACTGCATCCTGTCGATCTATCGAGAGGTCCATGAGGCCCTCATTGGAGGTAGGCTTCTGACTCGGTCACTCAGCCCCAGTCCTGCCTCGGAGGAAGACAGATGATGGCGGCATACGCAACACCATAGAGTCATATGTTTCTTATTACCGTCACATCGACATTTCGACGGTCAAGGCCTTCCAAAGGCAAACAGCTGCGACTCCCACGATCGCCTTTTCTCACAGTCCCCACCTTGAACGCTCATAAAAATTGCAAAATTGATGGCTAGGAATGGATCAACCTCGCAGACAAGGTTCACATCGTCCAGTAAGCATACGCGGAAGCAAGGGACAAATGGACGTTATTCACCCTCATCCCCGGGCTCCACGAAAGACCACGAAGGAGAAGGGCATTCCCTGGACCTGGATGAGGACTCGCCTCTCTTGTCGCCCGTCAGATCTCAGGGCGACCGCGCTTTCGAAGGCCATGATACTCCTACAGAGCTTTTGGATTGGAGCGACGGGCAACAAGAGCAGTCGAAGAGCGTGTTCTATCTCTTCATACTGACCTTAAGTATTGGAGGGTGAGAAGTACTCTGCCCGAACCCCCGTGAACTTGATAGGGAGATCACGAGCATTAACGGATGATATGCAGATTACAAATAGCATGGGCGACTGAGTTGTCATATGGATCGGTACGTACCATGGCTCCCGATGGTGGTGACCCGACTGACCGACTGCTCCTGAATAGCCATATCTTTTGTCTCTGGGAATGAGCAAGGCACTTCTAGCTTTCGTGTGGATCGCTGGGCCTTTGTCTGGTACACTAGTCCAGCCGTACGTAGGTATTCGAAGCGATAATTGCCGCATCAAATATGGAAAGAGGGTACCATTCATGCTCTCAGGCGCTTTTGCTACGGCAATTTCTCTATTAGCTCTGGCATGGACAAGAGAGATTGTCCACGGATTTCTTGGGCTTTTCGGGGCCGACCCGGAGTCACATGGCGTTAAGGTATGCTCCATCATCTGGGCAATACTTTGCGTCTACATACTAGACTTTGCGATCAACACTGGTAAATGCTAAACCTCACCTGCACCATCTCCTTCGCTGACATGTCACAGTCCAAGCAGGGGTACGTGCATTTATCGTAGACAACGCGCCAACGCATCAACAAGAAGATGCCAATGCCTGGGCTGGCCGAATAACTGGCGTAGGCAACATTCTCGGATATCTTTCCGGTTATGTCCATCTTCCTTCAATCTTGCCATGGCTTGGGCACACTCAGTTCCAAGTACTGTGCTCGATCGCCTGCGTCGCTCTCTGCGGGACAGTCTCCATCTCATGTCTATATATTCGCGAACGCGATCCTCGCTTAGAAGGTCCTCCCCCTGATACAAGCCTGGGGGTCATCTCCTTCTTCCGCCAAGTGTTCAATTCCATCGTCCGCCTCCCGCCTCAAATCCGCAGAGTATGCGAAGTTCAGTTCTTCAACTGGATTGGATGGTTTGGCTTCCTCTTTTATATGACGACTTACATCGGCCAACTCGAAGTAAACCCTCACTTCGCCGCAAATCCCAACCTCACTCCCGATGAAGTTGATCAAGCCTGGGAAGACGCAACGCGCAAAGCTACTTTCGCCCTTCTAATCTTCGCAATCACATCGTTCGCTGCCAACATGCTGCTGCCGTTTCTGGTCGTCCCCTCCTACCGCATCCCAGAACCAACTATTAAGACCCCATCATCTGCCCACCACACACCGGGCACTCCAGCTACACTTTCCGCTTCGATGTCCTCCTTCTTTCCTCCCGCACCCAGCCCGAGCGCAAATCTTCACGCCCGTCTCGCACGCCTCCTGGACCTGGTTCAGATCCCCTGGCTCACCCTCCGCCGCGCCTGGATGCTCGCGCACATTGTTTTTGCTCTTTGCATGGCATCGACTTTCTTTATTCGAACGGCAAAACAAGCTACGGTGTTAACAGCTTTCGTGGGCGTACCGTGGGCGCTGACTCTTTGGGCGCCCTTTGCATTGATTTCCGCCGAGATATCGAAGCGCGACTCTGAGGCCCGAAGACGTGGCATCTCCGACCGTGGCCGGGCTGATTTTGAAGGCGAAGACGCTATTGTAGGCAAGCAAGACGATCAAGCGGGCGTCATACTCGGCCTCCATAATGTTGCTGTCGCGGCCCCACAGATCGTCGCAACGCTCGTATCGTCCGCTATATTCAAGTTGGCCCAAAAACCGAGAGGACAGCCATACGATTGGAGCGTGGCTTGGGTCCTTAGATTTGGAGGCCTGGCAGCGCTGGTGGCTGCTTTCTTCACATGGAGAGTGCATGAGGAGGCTGATGTCGCGAAGGCATCGGAGAAGAGAAGGAAAGAGCGGGGTACAGGCGAAGAAGGAGAGGGTCTGAGAGACGGTGAGGCAGTCTGACTAAGGTCTGTGATATGGCTTGGGAGGTCTGGATGGGGGTCTCGTTTATCGTTGGGTAAGGAAGATGGACGTGTTTCGAGCTTCGATAGCGATGGTTGATTGAGTTTCCGAATTGATACCACTGGGAGGGGGTATGTCTTTAACAAAGAGCTAAATCTACCGAACAAAATATCTTCTAGACTTGCCGATAATCCTTCCTTGGTGGAGCGTAGCGTAGTTTACTACCTCGAATTCCAATCTTCGTGAGGCCTGACCCTCCCCAACCACGCTCTACCATATTCTACTATGCTCTCCGGTATTCTCATCTTCAATCAAAAAGGCGAGAACCTCATCTTCCGCGCCTTTCGCAACGACTGCCGCCCTCGTCTCGCCGACGTCTTCCGCATCCAAGTCATCTCAAATTCTCAAGTCCGCTCTCCCATCCTCACGCTCGGCTCCACGACCTTCAGCCATGTCAAACATGAGAATATATACTTGCTGGCGATAACAAAGAGCAATGCCAATGCAGCACTTGTGTTCGAATTCCTGTACAGATTGGTGGGTTTAGGGAGGGGGTATTTTGGGAAATTTGACGAGGAGGCAGTGAAGAACAATTTTGTGCTTGTATATGAGTTACTAGATGGTGTGTTCATACTCCGCAAAAGTAGTTTCAACGTGGCATGGCAGCTGATGTGCAATGGCAGAAATACTGGACTTTGGATACCCTCAAAATACGGAGACGGATACGCTGAAGATGTATATTACGACGGAGGGCGTAAAGTCGGAACGGACTATGGAAGATTCTTCTAGGATCACAATGCAGGCTACAGGGGCTTTGTCATGGCGGCGGTCAGATATACGTTACCGGAAGAACGAAGCCTTTGTTGATGTGATAGAAGATGTAAACCTTCTCATGTCAGCTACAGGTACAGTCCTCCGAGCAGACGTCAATGGCCAGATCGTGATGAGAGCCTACCTTTCCGGGACTCCGGAGTGCAAGTTCGGTCTCAATGATCGACTCCTCTTGGACGGCGACAGCCTTTCGGCACCCTCAGGCAATACGGCTGGTACAAAAGCCACAAAAGCAGCTGCAGGCAGCGTGACGCTGGAGGACTGCCAATTCCATCAATGTGTCAAGCTAGGCAAATTCGACGCAGACCGAATCATCTCTTTTATACCACCTGATGGCGAATTCGAGCTCATGCGCTATAGAGCTACGGAGAACGTCAACCTACCCTTCAAAGTCCACGCGATCGTCAACGAGATCGGCAAGTCCAAGGTTGAATACAGCATAGCTATCAAAGCCAACTACGGCAGCAAACTCTTCGCTACAAATGTCGTCATTCGCGTCCCTACACCCTTGAATGCTGCTCGTATCACAGAAAGGGTGACCCAAGGCAAAGCCAAATATGAGCCTGAACAAAATAACATCGTATGGAAGATCCCTCGCTTTACTGGACAGAGCGAGTTTGTGCTATCTGCCGAGGCAAGCTTGACAAGTATGACGAACCAGAAGGCGTGGAGTAGACCGCCATTGAGTTTGAGCTTTAGCTTGTTGATGTTTACGAGTTCTGGACTGTTGGTGCGCTATCTGAAGGTCTTTGAAAAGAATAATTATGGAAGTGTGAAATGGGTTCGATATATGACAAGAGCAGGGAGCTATGAAATCAGGTTCTGATGTGCTTAATGAACATAATCTTTTCGATATGCATAGCGTGGTGTTAAGAGGGACGCGGGACAACGATCGACGATAAGGGCATGGTGGCGTAACATATTCATCTGAGATCCGATCATCTCAAATCCAATCACGCCATATCAAGGCATATTGCTAAGAAGCAAGTCTTCTTTTCCATTGCGTGCTAGTAACATTTGCTATGCTGTGGTGGACCGTCCCTTCTCAGGCTATTCGATCAGACTGCAGCATTTCGTTTGCAAGAACACCCACTGCCTGCTCGACAAAGGAATTGACGCGCCCCCATTCTCTCCTCAATCCGTCCTCGGCACACCCCATACCCTCTCGTGCCTCCGGATTTGTATTATCATGCATGTTGGTACGCGGTTGGGGGTATGTCGCTTAATTCACTGATGTGTGTGGTAATTGGTGGTGACGAGCTGTGAGGGAGATGGGAGCGTAGATCGAGTAGATGTGTGTTTACTTGCTGTGAGGCACACGACCATCAGCTTGGTACAAGACTCGAACGGAAGCTGTGAGAGCTGCCAATTGAATGGTCAGAGCGTACCTGCGAGCTCTCGTCTTTCTTCTCTTACGCTTGAGGCGTCGGACGCGCTTCTTCCTCCACTTCGCTCTCATGGTCAACAACTAGGTGAACTGTGGAAAACAGCGGGTCAGCCAGCTCTTGGGGCATGCCCCACTATTAATGTAATGATAGTCGGGTGCTAGCTGCAGCGCAAAGAGGTACAATCATGGGTACAGAAGGTACTTACTCGTCGTTGAGGATGAGGTTGATGCTGGTAGAGAAATGGAGTCCAAGTGGGGAGCTCCATTTTGTGTGTGCTCGCTTGATGCACTAGTGCTTTCTGGTGCTAGCGTCATTGGACCCTGCCAAGTTTCCGTCTTGACGCTTCTAAAAAGTCGTTTCATCTTCTCCCTCTCCAAGTGTGGTGGATGTTGTCGCTGTTGCTGGTGGTTGAGGTGGAGCACTTCCGACTATAGAACGGCTCAAACACAGCTGGGTCCCTGCTTGAGATCGGTAATACGTGCTCGGGAGCGTCCTCTTGTATCTACTCTCAAGCTAGTCTTCTCATCCATCTGGTCTTCATTTCTCCGGCATTCTTTCATACCTAACAGTTGCCTCGCTTTTGCAGCGTCTCGCAGATTTCCAAATTTGAAATCATCACATATTCGAAGATGCTTTCACCAGAGGATCGTTCTTTGCTTGGGTGGTTGACGAGCACAATTAATGAAGACAGTGACCCATCGAGTGAGGTTCATGGCCACCGGAGCCAGCTGACGTCTTTCTGAGTTGTCCATAGACACGAATGTTTATAACATCCACGAGAACGAGGTCGTCCTCATAGGAAGAGATACTACAAGATGGTACGTCTCCTCGAAATTGGCGTCACCATGGTTACTAAGCGTTCCAGTCAAATTGTTGTTGATGATCCGTCGGTGTCAAACCACCATCTCAATATATATTCCATTATGTACAATGATGAGCCACGTCAAGCATTCGTTTACGCACAAGATCTCTCAACTAATGGGTCTTATTGGATCTACAAAAGTGGACTACGCGAAGAAGAAGCGGTCATTGGCCGAGGATGTGCTGTTCTCCTTAGCGATGGAGACAAGATCAGAATCTGCGATAGCACTTACTTCATCTTCGGTGCTGCAGCCATCTCAAAGCCGATAAACATCGAGCCGGATGCCGAGTACATGCAAGTGCAAAAGACAGAACTGGATGTGAGTAGTGCATTTGCTTAAGAAGATACGGATCTAGCCTTACCTGCTATAGTCGTTCAAAAATTTGTATCGCATGACGGACCGTCAATTAGGGGCTGGGGGCTCCGGCAGAGTGCTGATGGCTGTGGACTGCTTTAGATCCTGCCAAGTTGCATGCAAAATTGTCCGCCTGACAGAAAACACGCGAGCCAAGGAGAAGGCCTTCGCCCTGAAGCTGTGGCGAGAAGTCGATATAGTGAAAGATATCACCCATGTAAGACACTCATTTGCATGGTCATGCAGCTCTCACTAAGGGGCTATACAGCCAAATATCATCCATATTGAGCGCGTATTCCACACGGATAATAACATGTATGGCTTTCATGCCCAGCTTATGGACAAGTCTGACGCTTCCTAGATACATCATCGAAAATCTGATCGCAGGTGGGGACCTTAGGTCTTACGTCGATCAAACGAATGGACCTCTTGCCGATACCGATGCATCTTTGATTGTTTACCAGATTCTCAAAGCTCTGGAGTATCTTCACGGAATTAAGATTACACATAGAGACCTCAAGCCAGAAAATGTGTTGATGTCATTCCCGGCCGTTGGTGCACGAGTCATCCTGACGGATTTCGGCCACTCTATCAAAGCCCCCAAGTCACGCATGCAATCTTGCGTTGGAACGGCGGACTATGTTGCTCCGTAAGCGCTCCTTCCTTGTGCAAGTACCGTAGAGACTTAGCCATGTGCATAGTGAGGTCCATGGCGCAAATCCCTACGTAAGAAAGGTAGGGTATACGATGGGTGCCGATATGTGGAGTGTTGGGGCTTTGACCACAACTCTTTTCTTAGGGAGATCCTACTTTGCCGACTCACAAGACCTGGACCGACAAGACTCGGCGGCGGCCATCCTCGAGGCTGCATCCAAATGCGATCTTGATGCATTAGATCACAGCCCGCTGTGGAACGACGTATATCATCAAGCGAAAGACTTCATTAAGCGACTACTCGTTCTGGATGAGTCAAGGAGAGCTAAAGTGAAACAAGCATTAGCACATGAATGGTTCACATCTAGCGATGGTGGGAAGCTATTCGAGGAACGATATCAGCACATCATCAAAGGCTGGATGCCTACCCGAGCAGCACAAGATTTTCAAGAAGATCTGAAGGTTTTCATGAATGTCCGGAAAGAAATTGATGTATGGCTAACAAAGTCTTGTGCTCGGGCTGAACTGACTGTGACCTAGTTACTTGCAATGCCTCCGCCATCGAAGCCCAGGCCTGAAACGTCTTACCGTAGACCCTTGCAGGTGACGCTGAACCGAGAACATACAAGTCCCTATTTTCCGGGTCCAGCAGCAACAGCACCCGCTACCGGCTATGTTATCCAAAATGACAAGCGTCCTCTCTCAGTGCTGAATGATGGAAAGGAGAATCTGGTAAGGCCATTGAAGAGAAAGACTCAAGCAGCGAGCCAGTCGAAGAACCCCCGCCCATACGAAGACGACGTAGCCTCTGGTCGAAGCAACAAGATATCGATCCATAACGTAGAGCTTTCAAGTGACCATTCCAAGAGCCGCCAGAGTGGCCTTGTGCATCCCATTCAGCAGCAAATACCTACATGCTCTCCCGAAGACGATGAGGTAGATCTGTATCTCAGGGTCGGCGAGGAACGCAAGGGCTTCAGAAGTGCAAAGAGTTTTGGGCGCGCTGTTGCTAAAAGGAAGAACATGGAATAGCTCTAGCATATCATCTCTACAGCGAAAGGCTTTTTGTAGGATGCAACTGTCTTGAGATCCTTCAAAAGTCTTCCCATCAAGACTGCCGTTTACTCTGATGCCTCACTGAAAGTTTCTGTATTCCAGGTCTGTCTATACTACAACAGTGCCGCTCATCCTTATGCATACTGCCATATCCACGCTTGGTCTCTAATCATGGCGCTCATCAAGTTAGCTTACGGTTCGCTTCATTTGCCAATGGCATCATGCATCTCTAGGAGAATAAGACACTGCTTTGTCCTCGGAAACCGAGGTGGTACCACCATGTGGACCAATGACAGCGTCCCTTTTTCCGCTACAATTGCTCATCGTTGTGAGTAAACGTGGCTATGGGTAAATTTGAGGGCTACTCTACTATTACAGGCTGTCCAGCCAGAGGAAAAACAGCCCTTTGTCTTGCCAGTTCCCTCAATAATACCCTAACTGTATAGATGGCGATTGCGGATCATGTCCATAGCTCAGACCCATGTATTTTTATGCTGAATGAGAAGATTAGTTCGTAGATATAATTCGTACTTGTCTCTTGGCGTCTATTCAACGCTCGCATTATTTGTCGGCCACTCTATGAATTTCAGCTGAATCAGAGATGCAGATCTCGGATGCTTTTGGGCGATAAGTGGTTCGCCCCAAGTATGCGCATCCATGCTATTGCGGGATTGAGCTTGCTGGTTGGAGTACGCTGAATCGGAGGTGCGGGTCCGTGGATTGTTGTTTGAGAGGGCCGATTTCAGATACTAATGTTTTGAACCTATCATTTGATGGATAGCAGCGAATTTCGGATAGTGCCTACCTACGAGATCATTGGTGGCGCCGTTTTCCTACCATTTTATGCCACATTAGCTCATTCCAATTCCTAGGTCATGCTCGGAAGGTCCTTGACGCCGCCATGTGTCGCGACTCCTCTTGTCGTTATGCGGCGATGAGATTAAATGTCAATTTTCTATTTGTGTCAAGCCTCAAAGGTGAATTGGTCCAACCCCTCTTCATTGTCAAAATTTGGCACTGGTCTGATCTCAATACGCCACTATCCTGTAGCAGATAGTGTTAGTATTCGTAATATCGCGCTCGATTTCAATCTGGCGCCCTTCTACGCTTCCAGCAGCGCTGGAACTCCGTCAGTGTACCAGCACTTTGCAGCCATCTGCACTCGAGAGAAAGATCGAAAGGTTCTGCTTCTCTTGACCGGTCGGCACGACTGGGTAATTTGGCGGCAGTCTGAGGTTCGGGAAAGCCTGCAAGATGCGGACGATGGCGTAGGACGCTTCCGTCAACGCAAAGTCCTCTGATATTCGTCAACCCCGCTCAAGTGTTTTGATACGTAGGGAGGGATGGGGGAACTCACGCCCAAGACACAACCTAGGCCCGCCGTGGAAGGGCAGGTAAGCATATCCAACGTTGGCAAGGTTGTCTTTCTCCCATCGCTCAGGCCGAAAGTCCATTGCATCGTCGCCGTATAGATCTTTCCGTCGGTGCATGTAATATGCTACGAAGCCGATGCCTGTGTCTTTACGGACTAGGACCGGAGAGGTGCCGTGTGGGCCACCACCGTGAGGGATAACGGTTGTTTTCTGAGCTATGCGGACGTTTATTGGAATTGGGGGGTAGAGGCGAAGAGCTGGGAGAGTCAGTCGCCCGGCGCAGTCTGGAGAGTATGGTACCCACTCTCATTCAATATACACCTTAGGTAGAGCATCTTTTGGATGTGAACCCTGCTCAATTCCACATCATCTCCTACGATTGATCGGATCTCATTGCGAAGACGGTCTAGAGTTGACGGATGGCGGACTAGGAGGAAGCTAGGAGTTTATTAATCTTTTCTTGAAGCAAAACCAAGACCATTGGCATCATGTCGGACTGTACTTACAATGTCCAGGACAGAAGGCAAGCCGTGGTGTCTCTGCCGGCCAATAGAACGTTCACAAGCTGATCACGAACAAGACTCGGATCTCGGAGTTCGTTGTGGAGATCTTGAATGAATGCATAACGATCTGAGTCTTGTCCACCGGTTCCATTGTCTTTGTCTCGCAGGGCCTGATTGACGAATATGCTGGCAAAGGCTTTCACGGTCTGACAAGAATTTCTGTATTCCGAAGGATTATAAAGCCAGTAAAGGTCCTGAAGCCGCACCCGGTAAGAGCTTATCAGTGACGCATAATCAAAGCAACGAGCGAATGTATCTTGTTCCGTAGCTTTGAAGGTATCCATAGGCTGACCGAAAATAAGCGATGTGGTGGTAGCTAGAGTATAAGAAAAGAACAGTGGTTGTAGGTCAACTACGCCGTCTGAAGAAGAGAGGCCGGCAAGAAGCTTGTCGATAGGTTCATTAAAATTTCTGAGATCCTGATAATGAGTTTTGAGAAAGGGGCGACGCAGCAAATCTCGAGAGTGCTTCCATTGGGACCCATCTTGTGTGAATATTCCTTCTCCAATGAAGGGATACATCGCACCACGTCGAGATCCCATGCCGAAATCTTGGGATGGTCAATTCTAGATAATCATACATTGGGTAAGATAGCAAGGAAGGAACATACCTGCAAATTTGGATGAGAGAATAGCCTCAACGTTTGTAGGATCCATTGTCGTATAACCCACAGTTCCTAATAGCTTCATCATGAAATTGGGTCCTAAGGCATCTATAGTCGGCTGCTGGTATGCAAGAAGACCTTGATCTGCATTGGCTTTGTATTGTGCTTTGAGCACATCGAGTCCAAACGGCCATTTGACAGGGTATTCTACGGCCATGTCCTGACAGCCATGTTGCGCACCGAATGCTGTGTCGGCCTTTATGCATACACCAAGTCAGATCATTCCATCAACATGACCTTCTACACAACCTACTTGATATTGACGTCGCCGTTGCACATAGTTGTAGAACCAGTATGCGAATACTAAAGCTGATAAAGTGGAGGTTATACTGAGTCCGTTTACATATGCTTCAGTTAGGTATTCGTGTGGTCTTTGCATCTCGCAATCAGATGGAGCTGAAGATGTAAAACTGGAGGCTCATGAGGACCTCTCCGTGAAGTCTTGACTGTTGAGATCCCAAACACGACAGACCGCGTTTGATTGGCTACTCTAGCTAGCGCGGATTTGGGCCCTTGTTTTCTTGGCACCGTCTGTCCGAGGCCCCTCGGACCGCTCGGACTTCAGAAGCTAGCTCATCGTCTTCATCTCCATGGTCTACTTCGTCACCTCACAGGCATTATACTCGTCGAGCCTTATGATGGTCTCAATACGTCGCCATTCCAAATAGCATGCATGCCGCTGCCCCTGTTCAAAGCCCACAGACCACGGCCGGATCACAGAATGTCACAGCCGGTATCGCAAGCAATACCAAAACACTGTTGCCATGGGTCCCGCTATCAGCGTCTGTATAACGTATCGACATCCAGCGCGCCAGTCCTGGGATAATTCCCTTCTAGGCCGATCGATCTACGATCAAAGTCCTGCAGGAGGTGCAATATATGCAGAATCCTTGCCTCATGGTAGTGGACCTTGGCAATGACACCTGTTGGAGCATGAGCATCAGCGTTGATCTTTCAAGACCGAATTCGAGTGCTGAGACATGTCTCGAGGACAGGTGTCCACCGACAGTATCTCACGGCTCGCTTGCAATACTCATCATGGCAACAATTATAGGAGAATACGTACTTTGAGCACGAGGGGAAGGTCGAAGCATCCGGATTGGTCTTGACCACACTGTTCATCTTGCAGCCGAGAGCTGCCGTAGAGCTACTACAGAACAAAGTCACATCATGATCGATATTCGAATCACCATAAGCCGCAAAGGTGTTCCCGCCGTCGTATGTGCAGATCAGTTGCTATCCCTTCGTAAGTATAACAACATTAAGAGAGCAGGAGCTAATTGACTGACATGTGGTGTTTGGGCTATTCGCGTAGGAGATGCTGTGATCGGGTGGATCAACGTTGTCACGAACAGGCCAGCTGCTGCGAAAATGGTAATAGAGAACATGATTTCTTGAGGTGTTTCTGTTTTCAGAAAGTTCTTTGTGCAAGGAGACACGAAATTTGGACTCCCCATAGTAAAAATCGAGGCGATGAGTTGTGCTGCATATATAGACAACGGCCATGGAAGCCGGTGAGACACGATCCTTCATATGGGAATCGCTTACTACGAGGGAAGGACTTGATACACACTGTATGGACTACCTGGGAACGCGCGTGTACCATAAGGAGTTCACTATGTCACCTTTCCCAGATTCTATGTGCCGCCTGGGAAGCCATTCGGTAATTATGTTTTAGAAACAATCGCAGATGCACGACGAAGCGTCCCCCAGCCCGCCTGCTAGGTCTAAAGTTTTATGCTACAGCTGAAACCAGTTGTTTGAAACGGGGTCTCGTATCGCTTAAACGTTTCGCCCCTGCGGCATGTTTCAAGCGGGATCTCGAGCGCGCCCTATAAGCGCACATCTCAAAGGGTGGTCTCGGATTCTGTTGAATGGGTAATGTATACGCCTCTATCCTCGCTTTGTCCACGGTCGCTGCCACAAAATCGTACAAATCCAACTTGGGAAAATCTGAGTCAATGTGCCAACGACCTGCTACTAACCTCATTGCATTGACAAAGGACAAGTCCACTGCTTGAGAACTTATGCAGAAAGTCAGCCAGGAAGTCAGCTGGCCTAGGATTCTCAACTCATCTAGGGTCTCCATGCTCTATCCGTTGTCTGATGTAATCAAGAACACGTGGAATAAGGACAACGACTCTTGACAATTACTTTGACCTAGCATGGTCCAGTCTTTTGACAAAGACCGAACAAAGAAATTGCAAAGACAGTCACCCGCCAGCATCAATGCTTTCAATGCCATGAGCAGGACATTCATAAGTATCATTCTCTTTCTCATCATCAGCAGAGTCAGCAGAACAATCTGCATCCCCACATTCTCAAGACTTACCTCAGAACTCACCTGCGAAAGCAAAACAATGTCCCGCGTCTGTGCCGCGAGTTCCTCGTCCTCACATTCTCTCAGCGACAAAGGTGACGTTGGCACGGTGAGAGCGTCAGCACAGCAGGCCTACTGTCAAGCCTGTTTCGACCGAATGGAGCGCGCCATCCGCAACCACTACCAGCAGCTCGTGCAGCAGACCACCGATGAAGGTTTGTCCATGCGCTGGCCGAGACTTGAGCTCATCAAGGCAAGGGACAATTTGGGTAAAGCGGAACAGAAGGAGGTGATGGCGTTGCGAGAGCTGTGCGGAATGTGATAAGTCTCGTGTAGATTTTTCTTGTCCTTGTTGTGCGAACAGATCTAAGCTCGGATTGCCTTCTGAATGACTTTTTGTATAGACCTTCTCTTATTAAATTGGCAATGTTCAATGGATTCCCCTTCTCGTGGTGAACCCGTGTTCTATTCCAGAATGGCATGCTCTCCTTCTCAGGAGCATCTTTCAATTGTCTCTTCTGTGCAAGGCCCTAGCTAATGCAGAAGTACAACCGCATTCGATCTGCAATGGACAATTGTTTCCTTTGGTTCCTGAAATGGCGTTCTCAAATGCCAAAAGCCGACTGGTTTTGGTACGTCTTCTCGAATCATACCTGACAGCCATGAATATTGACCGATTCCACGTCCGATTATCCTGACCTTGTTCCCTAATCTGATCAAGCTCCAAATTGTTAAGTAAACCCCAATCACTCGGCTCGCTAGTCACATAATCGAGTCTGCGATGACCCGGTACAGTGAAATTGATGAGTCTTCAAGCACACACAGCATTTGCCCATTTCACTAACCATTCGTCACAACTTTGAGCCAGTCACGTTCTCCGAAGAGTTCCTGAATTAGAGCTCTGCGATTCGGAAGTCCTTACTCGTTGATCGGAGGAGACAGCACTCATCCAACGTCCATGCCACCTATCATCCTGCTACGGCGAAAACGTGGCGAAAACGTTGATTTCCGGACCGGAACGTTGCTCTGCCACCAAAGACCATGTATTCGTCGCTCCATGGCTCGTTTGAGGGTGACATTGTCATTGTCTCACTTGCCTTTGTTGTGGGTTGATACATTGGCGCTTCTCCTGATCCACATGAGAGACAATGGAATCAGAAACTCTCTTTTCCCATCAGCAACCTCCTTTGTCTCCGATATTCAGGGAGTACCTTGTGCTTTATATGTTGACTGAATGAACAATGCTCTAGTCTGAGTCTTTATCGCCCTTCTCGGTGGACAGCCTACTTCAGCTGGGAATCCCCACACCTTCTCCATCTCCTCTGGTCTTTGTCGCGTCACCATCCGTCACCAGTCTATAGATCACGATCAATATACTCGGAGACTTCTTGAACGTTTTTTGGACTTACAGCCCAAACCGTCCGACAGCGCACACCGCCATCATGCCTTCGCAAACATCATACTCCCCATTGATCTTCAGTCCTAGGAAAACAACTGTCAACTGGCCTCTCAACATGGCAACACTTCATCGACGTGTCACCGTCAGGCAGGATAGGTTTTCGTACGAGGTTACGTCTGACGGGGTCGAAGTTTGTCAACCTCGGGCAAACCCATTTAGAGACCCCGTCGAACAGGAAATTGCCAAAGGGGAGGACAGTTCTGCGTCGTCCGAATCTCAAGACCCGATCACTGAAGCACTTGCTACCAGCGTCGAGAAACTTGCCAATATCTCAGACATTCAAGATGCGGTCAACCTTCCACTTGTGAACGACAACCCTTCATTAGGCGGGAGGCGAGGGAGATGCCCAGCTAAGCTGGACCTTGATAGAGAAGCGTTGGATGAGGACTCTTGGACCACTGAAGCACCCTGGATGAACGAAGCCCAATGGAGTCCCCGAAGCAGAAGAAGCCTGGCCGATAATCGTCGTCCTCGAGACTTCCCACCCATCGGCGAGGAGTACGAGGTTATTAGGGAGATCGGTGACGATAGCGAAGGAGTTTGTACGCTTGTAAAACGCCGTACCGACTCTGAACTTCGCGTCATCAAGACGGTCGGATGTCCCAAGCTCGTCCACGGTAAGCCGATTGAGGCGAGGATACTGCACGATCTTCTGGGCAAACGCCATGAGAACATCATCCAGCTCCACAGCTATAAATGGATGGAGGAGGTCCATCTGGTCCACTATCACTTTGAATACTGCTCCGGAGGGGACCTACATGACCTCATTGTCCGATACGACGACCACAACGCCCGCTTTCCTGAGCCGTTCATCTGGAAGGTCTTCTTCCAGCTGCTGTCCGCATTGGAGTATCTTCACAGAGGCTTTGAACAGCGAACAAAAAATGGCATAGTTCACCGCGACGTCAAGCCCGAGAACGTCTTTGTGCGTCGTTCTCAACATAGCAAGGAATATCCAGATATCGTTCTTGCCGATTTTGGGTTAGCGAGCCTTGATTTCGCAACTCATGAGCCCGCTGGTACGTTCTTTTGGCAGCCCCCTGAGATACCGAGGAAGGCACCCAAAGGAGACGTTTATGCTGCGGGAAATATCATTCATTACATGATTCATCTCACTACTCCCATGCTTCCGCTGCCCAGGGGTATCGCGCCCACTGAGCGGAATGAGGATCTCTGGGAATTGAGGGCCGATTCGAGACAGCCAATTAGGTCAATCCCTGAGATGTACAGCCCGGACCTTATTAGTCTGATGTTGTTCGCATTGGAAAAGGAGGAATGCAAGCGGATGAATTCTCGCTGGCTACTGAGAGCCGTCGAAGATGCCATGAATCAAGAGCTACCATTAGGTGCTAATAAATTGGTCGACGCGGAGCCTTTGGCGGAGTGGGCGTTCGATGAACATTCATCCAGTCGGGAGGATGTTGGAGAACGGAGATGTTCAAGGAGCGACGACGGATACATGCAGTATATCGAGATGATGGGGGAAACCTATTGATCACAAGCCAATCAGGTCGGCTGCCATCGTCGTTGAATAATCAGCAAGTAAATGTAATCTATTCATAGCTTTTTGGAATCCTATAGCTATCTCACAAGCTGAATTGTATCTCATTTTTGATATTTTGTGAGAGAAATCCGCATGATCCAATTGGTGAGATGCAGGTCGAGTGAGACGCTTTCTGAGCCCGAATCAAGAGGGTGTACAATCAACGGCGACTGTGCGACTAAAGCGCGACGACTGCTTTGGCTGCATCTAAGCATCAAGGTTCTGTCCACAATAGTCAGTCGTGACTGCAAGCGAACCCTTCACACAGCTGCTTGCGTCGCCCACGAGTTCCGAGCTGGATGTTTTGCATCTGAAGAACAAAAATCATCCTCTTGGCGTCAAGAACGATCTGTGCACATTGCTAGACCATTCCAACTACTATGCGTGCCAACATGCCTATTTCAATAGCTCAGATAGTTTCTGACGGCGCGAAAGGTATAACTCTGGCGTATTCCAAACCCGACAAGCAGCCAGCTATTACTGCTTCCTCGTCAATGAGAACATTCTTTGGCACATTTTCCAGCCCGCCGCCTCATCCGATGCCTGTAAAGTATTCACTTACGACGGTAATCTTAGAATAACAACTCTACTGCTTTCAGTCAATGTTTCAGCGCTCCACCCTGCAATTCTTCGAAAGTACTCCAGGATATCTTATGGATATTGTGTGTAGCATTGTAAACTTTCCCATTCCCTTTAGTCCCAACCATTCCTCGGCGGACTGAAGCCTGAGGCTTGTTGATTAGCTCTTTCCATGCCTATGCTCGCCGCAAACTCCCGGATGGGCTTCTCGCGGCAAATAAGGGTTTCAGAGTGATGGAGTCGAGTGGTAAGCAGAAGGAGACGCATCTCTTGGGCATGCTATTCACATATGGCGTACCGGTTCCAGGGTTGAGCGACAGAGAGATCAGTGAAAAGGCTATCAGACAATTGACTCCCTAGCCATCCTGGAGGGATTACAGAAAGCTCAATGAAGCGTTTTACGAGATAAAATCCATAACACTCATATTGTCCATGCTCTGGCTTGGCAAGCTCGGCAGGGGCAGGGCTTGGCAGCCGAGGCAAACGCGAAGGAAACACGCTAAATCACCAAACGACGCGTCTGACGAAACTTCCAACAAAAGATGGAGTGTCATCGCCGATGAGAATATTTCGCCAGCCACGTAATACTCAATGGGCCGTTCAAAGGAGACCGACATGTAGCATTGACTCTACTCTCGGAAGGAAGCTAGATCTCCATCAACAAATGGATCCTTATGTAACAAAGCAGAGTGAATATGCCAATTCAAAACCATAACAACACCCAGTGTTTCCGCATGTACAGCCTCAAATACTGGTTCGGCATGTCAAACGGGGTGTTCAAATCTATGACTCCTATAACCAGTGTCGAAGTATCTTCACCTAGCGTGCCGCGAAGCCACCCAATCGAGCGCTGCCTGTCCGGGAAGCACCCAATTGGCCCATGAACCCATGTCTATGTGGAACACGGTTTGAGGCTTGAGGCTAGTCGGGCACCTGAGCGTGTAGCGTTCACTAGCCCATTACTCAGATACCCGGCGCAAAGGTTCCAAACCATCGACGCTGTCTTCTTGCAACACTCTGGTCCTCAAAGTAAATCATCAACGCGTCCTGATTGCCTTCTAAACGTATGCAATCGCTGCGCCCTACCTTTGCGATCGTATTGCTGCCGCTTTGAAGAGCTTTCCTTGGAAGACGCATTGCGCAATTGACTCGGCGCAAAGCCTGACGCACGACTACTCAAGGCAGAAGCACCGAACAGCAACCCAGGCACCACTGTGTAACGTCGTACATCATGCTCCTGCCTTCTGCGCTCGACTGTGCGCCTGGTATACAGCCAATACGCTCTATCTACACGACAGACACAATGCTCTCGCCGCCTCCATCGCACCGTCAATCTATCAACTCCCCGGCCAACATCTTCAGCACATGCCGGGCATTGCAATCCCTCATCACAACGAACCTCACACCGCCTCCTACAATCGCCAAACCATCATACACTCAAACCTCCCTCGCCAGCCCGATCATACTGGCCCCAGACAATCGCAAGAGATCAGCGCAAACACCACAACCTTCCACATCCACGAACGCGCCGCAACCAAAAACACCACCCCCCGCATCAAGAAAGCGTCGCCGCTCAGACTCCGACAATGAAAACCGCCCCCCTCCAAACCAAAACCAAAACCAAGTCACAACCTTACCCTCAACACCCAAGCGCCAGCGCCTCTGCCCACCCACCCTCCCCCTCGGCCTCTCGCGCGCCGACTTCTCCGCCCTACAAGCAGAAGCAGCAGCCATCCCAATCCCCTC
>JAABUK010001610.1_pt1 | contig 42470 bp, 27 predicted proteins | sample 5559141 | NCBI WGS metagenome assembly JAABUK01 (sample SAMN10711869, study PRJNA513367) | rock metagenome | isolation source: Antarctica rocks | place: Antarctica: Victoria Land, Pudding Butte nord | collected 2016-01-03 | reverse complement strand
CCAGGTCGCCAACAAGATCTCCTTTCATATAAGTGTTCCTGAACTGGTAAGGTAATTTGGTTGGATAATTTGCAACAATACCGCCCACGTTTAAAAGGACAACATTTGCAGATGCATCCACCATTGATCTTACATAAGCATCCACATCCATAGTAGCATCGGTTTCACGTAGATTAGTTTGTATCAACCTGAACGGAGTTCTGTTCCACCAGGTGGTATCATAACGGCCTGGATCAATCGAAGAAATATAGCTGTTGTTTTTTATTGTAGTCTGAGCATTAATAAAATGCATCCTGCTAGAAGCAGAAAACAAAACAAGAATATAGTTTTTACACTCATAATGACATTTAATCATTTTCACCAGCGGTTCAAACATAATAGTGCACGCAAGAAACTGACGCTGAAAGCTAATAGCTTATTTGTTCACAACATTAACCGGTTTCCCGTCAATAAAAGCTTTAAGGTTACCGATGACCATATCCATCAGTCGGCCTCTTGCTTCCTTTGTGGCCCAGGCAATATGCGGTGTGATGATACAATTCTTTGCACCAAACAATGGGTTATCTTTCGACGGTGGCTCAACGGATAAAACATCGATACCGGCACCTGCTATTAAGTCGTTATTTAATGCGTCGGCAAGATCCTGATCCACTATGATCGGACCACGGGAAGTATTTAAAAGAAAGGCCGACTTCTTCATAGTCTGTAAACTTTCCTTATTAATAAGTCCCTGTGTTTCGGGAAATAGCGGGCAATGAATACTTACTATATCACATTGTTCCAACAGTTCCGGTATAGATGCCCACCTAAAATTTTTTCTGTGTGATTGATCGGTATGATGCCTGCTTGCTCCGATAATATTCATTCCAAAAGCAGTAGCCACATCGCCTACCTTCTGACCGATACGACCGAACCCAATAATTCCAATAGTTTTGCCAACCAGCTCGATCAATGGAAAATTCCAGTAACACCAATCTGCTGAATTCGCCCAGCCTCCATCCATGACTGAATCACTATGGCGTTGAACATGCTGGCAAAGTTCCAGCAACAATGCAAAGGTCATCTGCACAACCGAATCAGTTCCATATCCCGGCACATTGGCTACGATTACAGATTGTTTTTTCGCTGCTTCAATATCTATTACATTGAATCCAGTGGCCAGTACGCCGATAAATTTTAAAGAAGGTAGTTGCATGATAATATCTTCCCCTACAGGCGTTTTATTTGATAATATTACCTCAGCATCTTTGCTTCTTTCCAAGACCTTCTCTTTTGGCGTTCTATCGTAGATAATTACTTCACCTATTTGCTTTAGTCCGTCCCAGGAAAGATCTCCGGGGTTTAATGTATAACCGTCGAGTACTACTATCTTCATGAGTTTGGTTTCTTTTAAAATTAAATATTCTACGGTCTGGAAAGAAGGTTCGACCTGTGAGGTTTCTAAAAACCTCACAGGTCGAACCCTTTTATAAGAAAATATGAAATGTTTTCTTTTTTACAATCTTGCCCATGCTTCATTCAACGTACGCTTGGCATTAGCAATAACTACATCAGGATCCTCATCACCAAACGGTTTAATCTCAAAGCTAACGATTGGGGGATTCTTATCATTTAAAAATCCGATATCAAAAAGAACACGCAGGTAGTGAACCACTTCATCAACATCATTTTCACCACCTGGGAAGCCAAATCGCGGGTGAACATCACCGTAAGCAGGCATCTCCGGGCTCTTTACAACACAATTACCAATATGCGCATGGATAATATAATCTTTTACAGGGATAAGTGATTCTTCTATCGTTTCATGAATAAGCGGAATATGACTCAGATCAACCATCAAACCAAAATGACCGTGCTGCTTTCTTATTTCCCGGGCATAGCGTAAGGCCAGCGATGCAGGACCTATCAGGCTTCTCTTATCAATATCATAATCAAATACCTCCAGTGCAATACGCATGCTTCCTTTACTTTTAGCATAAGCGCATATTTCATTGGTTGAATTTACCAGGGTTTCGAATGCCTCTTCCTTTTTTGCTTCTTCATACTTTCCACTTAAAAATGCAAAACCTGTGCAGCCTAATTCATAAGCTTCATCAATTCCTTCTTTCAGGTTGGCCAATGCTTTCTGCCTGCCTTCTTCATTCAGATCATTAATATTCAGACCGGATATTAGCAACCTGGGTTGTGCACCATAAGCTACCGTCATGTGTGATGTCCCTAGCATCTTTTTAACAATGCCGCGGTCCTCATCACTCCTAATGGTTGTTATTTCGATGGCAGAAAAATAGTCATCGAGCGCTAATTTTTTTATGGTCTCCACCACCGGCCCCTCTCCTCTAATAGTTGCCGGATAAGCCATAAAGTGAACCAGGCCCACCTTCATATATTTCCTCATTGGTTCATTCATAATAATAAATTATTTTGTTACATGGAGATTTTCAACGCCGGTTTTATCATTAATTTTTTTGCCCGTTATTATCACAGTCAAAGCTAATGCAATCAATACACCCAGCAGAATGAGCAGGTATGTATATCCTTTAGCAGGATCAGTAATTACTACGGCTGCTTTAGTATCTATCATGTGATAAACCGGAATCAACCATTTAAAGATATACGCCTGTGCCAATACAATAAAACAGATCAGAATCAACATTAAAAAGCTATGCCTGACAGTAAAGCGAAACAATTCAGACTCTTTACCTATTAATCCACCGGCTGCTGCTGCTACGGCTATTGATTGGGGTGAGATCATCTTTCCTACCACACCGCCAGATACATTGGCAGCTACTGTAACCACCGGGTCTACTCCGATGGAAGTAGCGGTTGCATACTGCAGCTTACCAAACAAGGCATTGGCGGAAGTATCAGAGCCAGTAATAAATACACCTAGCCATCCCAATACAGGAGCAAAAAAAGGAAATAAAAATCCGGTATTTGCCAATGCCTGAGCCATTGTAATGGTGATGCCTGAATCATTCACAATGTAAGCGAAGCCCAGCACCGTTGCTACGGTAATAATAGGATACTTAAGTTGTTTAAGGGTAGATCCCAATGTTTTTACGCCATCGCTAAAACTCATTCCTACTAATGGCATTGCAATAAGTGCAGAGATAAATATAGCAGTACCTGCAGCCGATAAATAATTGAATTTAAAAATATGAGGCAATAAATTACCTTTCGTATCTCTTATCACATTATGTAATCCAGGTACTTCAAACTGCATTTGTCCGGTAGCGTTCAGTATATCTTTAATAGGTTGCATACCCCAGGCAATTATCATTACGGTAAGTAAGATAAAAGGCGACCATGCCCGGATGATCTGCCCTGTGGAGTAAGTGATATGCGTATTGATTGTTGCAGGGGCCTCATTATTGAAACGCCAGGTATTTTTGGGCTTCCAGAATTTTAAGAAGACAACCAGTGCGATTATCGATCCAAGACCTGCAAATACATCAGGAAGTGCCGGACCAAGATAGTTGGATGAAAACCATTGCAGCAAGGCGAAAGAAACTCCTGATACTAAAATTGCCGGTAATACTTCTATGGCCTTTTTTAATCCCGACATCAGGATAATTAAATAGAAAGGAAGTAACATCGACAATATTGGAAGTGTTCTTCCTACCATTTGAGAAATAGCCATTTCAGGAATACCGGTAACCTGTGAAGCTACGGTGATAGGAATACCTATTGCCCCAAAAGCCACAGGAGCAGTATTAGCAATAAGACATATACCTGCAGCATATAGCGGATTAAAACCCAAACCTACAAGCATAGCCGCAGTTATAGCAACAGGGGCACCGAACCCTGCAGTACCTTCCAGGAAAGAGCCGAAAGAAAATGCAATCAGCAGCGCCTGTATTCTCCTGTCGGAAGTAATAGAGGCCATGAAATGTTTAATAATTTCGAACTGTCCGCTTTTAACAGTAATATTAAACAGGAATACAGCCGATATAATAATCCAGCAGATTGGGAACAACCCGTATAAAGCGCCATTTGCCGTAGAAAGCAACGCAAGTTTTACCGGCATTCGATATACAATAATGGCTATAAGCAAAGCCAGTCCCATGCTTGCTAAGGAAGCTTGGTAGCCTTTCATTTTTTTTATGATCAATGCCCAGAATATGAAAATGATCGGCAAAACAGCTACCAATGCTGAAAGAAAAATATTGTGGAATGGATCAATGACCTGGGTCCAGTTCATAGATTATTTTTGTTGGTTTGTAAATGGCTGAGCTATCGGCTATCAGCGGTTTTAAAAGCCCGAAGGGCTGACATAATTATAGATAATAAAACTAATAAGTTCTAAACCCCGAAGGGGTGACACTGATTTACACGCAGCCCGTAATGCACTATGCCACCCCTTCGGGGTTTCGTTTCCTGTTATAATTATATTCTATAATCATTATACCCCTTCAGGGTTATTTATAATATACTGTTTGTTCAGCACCCCATTCGGCCTCAGCTGATAACTTACAGATCTCCTTACACAAGATCGAGCGCTACAATTTCATGATCAAATATTTGCGGTATCGAAAGCGTTAAGTTACCATTTTTGATGGTATACTCAGGCTTTTGCTCACTCAGTAATAATTGTACGCCGGTAACTTTTGTATTCGCAGGTATTTTAATACTAACGTCTGCGTTTACTGGTATTAATTCTCTGAAAGGCCCTTTCATCATCATTGGATTGGTTAAGTTTACCAGGTGAATAGTCATGGACTCTTTCTGACGCCATGCCGTAGTTTCCACAATACCCGGTCCTTTAACAGTTACGACCGGGTCTTCATTAAGGGCCCAACGAATAGTATTATTAAGCAATTTACCATGATCCAGCGCCATATATTGCCAGAAGGCACGGTCAATATCCCAGGTAATATATGCCACCCTTCCTTTGCCAACATCCCTTAAATATATTTCACGTGTATCGGAATCCGGAAGGCGTGTATACACATCTTCCATTGGAAGGTCAGGATACGATTGAACAAGCGTGACAGGACTCGGAAAACCAGATGCCTTAGGTGTTACCTTAACCCTGAAATTACCATTAATGATACGCGTAGCATCTTCGAGGCCTTCGAGTACCGGATGAAATTTCTTCGTTACCGGATCGCTTCTTAACCGAAGATAACTGTTTTGCATTTGTCCCTCTACACCATTATTATAAGAAACTCCAAAAATATCTGCAAGTCCAAAATCTGATCTTTGTTTACCATGTTCATCATAAAGAGATGATTCAAAAGTTGCAAGCAGGCTTCCTCCTCCTTCAACAAATTTCTTCAGCTGGTTACACTGTTCATCAGAAAGGGAATAAGTATTAGCAAGTATCAATAATTTGAATGGCTTTAAATGTTCCGCATCAAGTACACTGGTGTTAATCATTTCAAAAGGCATCCGGCCCTCAACAAGACTATGATACATGCCCTGCACATGAAAGGAGCTATCCTGCTGCCATTTCTGGTGGCCATAATTTATATTTTGCTGTTCTGATACAACCATTGCTATACGAGCCATCGGGGCAGTATTTCTCAGGTATTTCTCGCTGCGATAATAACCATTGTAAATTTTTTCCACACCAGGAAGCCAGCGTTTATCTATGAGCGTTGCACCAAATTTTACAAAACATGGAAGCATCCCGTTTGCTACACCGTTAGCTGACCAGATTTTTATTTCTGCTTCAGTATTAACTGAATCCTTCCAGCGGGGAGCGTCTTCTAATCCAACACTGAAAATACCTATTAATGGCTTCATACCCATACCGCCTGCCCTGAGTTCTTTAGCGCCACGGCCATTGTTCCATGGTGGTATTACACCTGACCTTCCCTGCCTGTCAACAAAAAATATTTCAGACACCTGACCTGTCAGTTTCCTGTCGGGAAACCCGTTAGGAATAAATCGTGCGGTAGATTTTATCTTGCGTATATCAGCATCCCATAAAAACCATAGTTCCTTCAGGCGTGCAACATTCCATTCCCTGTATTTAAGTACCAATGCCGCTTCGGCCGGTGATAAACTCTGGCTGCCTTCGCCACGACCGGTACCAGGTGCAGGAGGAACACCACCTGCCGGGCCAATACCCACCCTGGGTAATTCCATGCCACCGGAATAAGTTTTAAAGTTCTGAACACAATGCTCACAATAACATATCCCACTACCTGACCAGCGGTTCGAGAAGATACCTTCAGGCTGGTATTTATTCATGATTTCTTTATTCACCTCGCGCATAAACTCGAAATTATATGGCCCTAATGCACAGGTAACCCAAAGATCAGGATTTGCCCAATGCCGTCTTTTCTTGCCATCAGCAGTTACGGCAATCCAATCAGGATGAGCATCGTATACATTCTGCCTGGCTGCATGAGGATCTGTACGAAGGCAGATCGTCATATGCATTTTCCTGCAACCTTCTACCATATAACCCAACAAATCTTTTTTGCCAAGAAAATCACTTCTATGATGCAGTGGAACTTCAGTGGGGTAGAATGCAGTTACCCCACCTGCACTTAATAAAGCTCCATCAGCATGGATGCGTTTAAAATAGCTTAGCCAGAAGTCAGGGTCGCAGGTTAGAGGATCTTTGTCTACAAACGCAAGTTGTGCCCAGCGCATAGACTTATTGAACCATGTTGCATCTGCCGGCGGCATTTGTATATTGACGTTAGCCATCAACGAAGGAGCTGCCAATGCTATCCCTCCGCCGATTACTGATGTATTCCTTATAAAATCTCTTCTGTCCATTTTAAATTTTTGTTTTATGAGAATGTCTATCCTCAGTCACCTTTAAAAAATTAATTCAAACTTTTATAGTACAATACTTAATGCTTGATTTTTGTTTTATCCGGAAAAAAGTTGACAGTTTTGTTAGTCTCACCCTTTTCGAGGCGACTTCCGAAGTCTAAAATTTACCAGCTTTCAATACAAACGCAGACTTAGAAAGTCTTAAATAAGGCATCTTTAAAAAAAGATGAAATCTTAAACCTCAAAAAGATAGCGTATCCATTCAAGACTTTCGAAGTCTGCGTTTGTATGATGAGATGTCGCATTTCAAGACTTCGGAAGTCGAACCTAAACCCGAACCTCATACCTCATACCTCATACCTAATTATACCCAGGGTTCTGTGGAAATAATGCCAGGTTGTTCATAACCTTTACCTGGCTTAAAGGAACGGGGAAAACAGTCATGTAATCCTTCATACCAACAGGAGCACATGCCGCCAGGGCTTTACCTGTTCTAACAAGATCGAACCAACGATGGCCCTCAAACGAAAGTTCATACCTTCTTTCCAAAGCAACATTATCACGAAGCTGACCCTGGGTAAGGCCCGAATAAGCTGCCAGTGCTGCCCTTGCACGAACCTGGTTTAAAGGAACCAAGGCCGCGGCGGTTTTTCCGTTTTCATTCAAAGCTTCGGCATACATCAGTAATACATCTGCATAACGTACCACTTTCCAGTTTGCCTTGCTATCGCCGTTGATGCCTACCGAAGTAATATATTTCATCGTGTACGACTGGCTGGTGGTGGAATTGAATACAGTAACAGCCCCGGTAGCAGGATTTTTCCAGGAGCCGCAACATTGTACGGTAATATCTTTTCTCTTATCACCTGCCTGCCATGCATTAACTAATTGCATTGTGGGAGAAATGGACTCATTAAACCCGCCCTTTATATTGTAATAGTTTAGCAGCGCTGTTACATTCGGCATAAAATTATTGGTGAAGATGCTTCCTAAACCTCCCAGACCTTCCTCATACTCGATATCAAAAATGTATTCGCTGTGATGTTCATTTTTAGAATAGTCGAAGAGGTCATTATAATTTGCTAATAACGCGTATGTGTAGGGTGCAACAGTCAATTCCTGCAATACGGCTTCAGCTTTTACAAAATCCTTTATAGTCATGTAAACTTTACCAAGCATCGCTTTCGTGGCGCCTTTTGTAGCCCTTCCAACTTCAGTGCCTGTATAAACCATTGGTAGTTTAGTGCCCGCATCTAAAAGGTCAGGAATGATCAGATCAGAATAAATTGTAGCAACCGCGGTGCGTGGAGTGGCTAAAACTTCTTCAGCGCTTGGTACATTAGTGATCAGTTGCACATCTCCAAAAATTCTAACCAGGTCAAAGTATGCAATCGCACGTAGAAATTTTGCTTCGCCAATATAGCGGTCTTTATTCTTAACAACAGCCATATCTGCGTTCTGGATTTTAGTTAGTATATTATTTGCCCGGTTGATAACAATATAATAATTGGCCCAGGTGTTGCTCAGTAAAGCATCGCTGCTGTTTATCGAAAACACGTCAACCGCTGTTGAGCTAGGTTGATTAGATACCTGTATCCATGCGTCATCACCGCGTAAATCACCAAACTGCCACATATTGGCATATTGATTTCTTAAAGCCTGGTAAGTGCCGATCACTGCATCCTGAAAATCTTTATCAGTTTTATACAAAACATCAATGGTGACTGAAGATACCGGTGGCCGTTCTATAAAACTTTTGCCGCATGATGACATCGTTAAAACGGATATCAAGATGATAATCTGAAATATATTTTTCATATTAATAAACATAGTTGGTAATAAAAAGTGTTCAATTAAAATGTAACGTTCAATCCAAAAACAATGCTCCTGGGTAATGGGTAATTGTTAGCATCGATTCCGGGATTTAGTGAATTACCACTGTTGCTTACATCTGCATTAAAAGAAAGGTTCTTTGTAAAAATGAACGGATTGTTTGCGCTGGCATATACCCTGATTGAATTGATATCAATTGACTTAAAAATTTTTTCAGGCAATATATAGCCGAAAGTAATATTATTGATACGGAGATAAGAACCGTTATCAAGGTATCTTGAGCTTGCAAGACGCAGCCCGCCTCTTGGAACATCATCAGGCCGCGGTGTTTTTCCATCACCGGGATCGGTTTCCGATTTCCAGTAATTACGCTCGGTTGATAAAGTCCGGCTACGTGACCTGATCAGCCTGTAAATTACCATTGCATTGCTATATATCTCTGCACCATAAGAACCTGCCAGGTTGAAGCTTACATTAAAGTTCTGGTAAGAAAACCTGTTGGTGAAACCATAATAGAAATCCGGATATGGGCTACCCATAATGGTTATATCATTATTATCAATCTTTCCATCGGGCTTGCCGTTAGGCCCGCTTACATCTTTAAACCTTATATCCCCTACTCTTGAATCATCGGCCAGTCCCTTGTTATAGACAGGGCCCGCAGCCAGTTCAGCAGCATTTTTGAAAATACCATCTGCTATAAATCCATAAAACATACCGATTGGCTGGCCAATCCTGGTGATATTGGTTCCGGAAATGATATCATCCCCTGATGGCCCCAATTTAGTGACTTTATTTTTATAAGCTGAAAAGTTTAGATCGGCACTCCACCTGAACTTACTGGCATTTGAGATTACTGCGTTTACTACAAATTCCCATCCTTTGTTATGAACTTCGCCAATATTCTGAAGGGCAGTACCAAAGCCAGTAGCGGTAGGTATATTCACGTTCAACAGAAGATCATTATTTTTCGATTCAAAATGATCCACTGTAATATTTAAGCGGCTCTTAAAAAAGCTTACATCAATACCGCCATTAAACTGCTCCTGTGTTTCCCATGTTAAATTAGGGTTTGGAATAACCCCCGGAGCGAAACCTCCAATTGCTACGCCACCCGTTGTGTACTTTATATAATTAATGGTAGACAAAGACGCATAATTACCTATATTGTTGTTCCCCGTTTTTCCATAGCTGGCTCTTAATTTTAATTCATTGATGAAATGGATTTTTTTAAAGAAGTGCTCATCTGACACACGCCAGGCCAATGCGGCGGAAGGAAAAACACCGTATTTATTATTTGCACCAAATCTGGAAGAACCATCTCTGCGGATAGAAGTAGTAAGAAAATACCTGCCCTCATAATTATAGTTGATCCTTGCCAGTTCTGATACTATTGACCATTCGGCCCTTGATGCTGTACCAGAAGTAATAATTCCACTAACTGCGCTTAACGAAGGCACCAGGTTGTTGGGATAATTATTACTGGTAAAAGAGTTGTCATCACTCACATCTTCCTGAACTGTATACCCTGCCAGGGCCGAAATATTATGCTTGCCGAAACTCTTTGTATAATTGGCAGTATATTCCGCCAGCCAGTTGTACTGTGAAGATGAGTTGTCAGTACCTGTTGCTGCCGCGTTAAGAAAAGCCGGAAGCTGCGGGGTAAATGAAGCTCCTTTGGTATTATTTAATGCGGCACCCATTAATACATTCAGGTTTAATCCTTCCATCAGCTTATACTGTGCACTTACGTTTGCCAGTATACGCGTTCTTGTTGAAAGATCTTTCTTTTCCATAGCAAGCGCCAGGGGATTATTTAAGTCAGTGGAGGCATCAATTGTTTGATAAACAAAATAGCTGCCATCGGCATTATGCAATGGATAATAAGGCTGGGCAGATGTTGCAGAACCTATTATACTGGTTGAAGCACCGGCGCCGCCACCCGCTGCAATAACATTATTATTAATGATATAAGATGGATTTAAATTCACTTTCAGCGATAATCTTTTTGTTAGCTGGGCATCGACATTCGCTCTTAATGAATACCTTTTGAAATTACTATTGATGATGATACCATCCTGGTTGAAGAACTCTCCACTTACGGCATACCTAACATTTTCATTACCACCTGAAACTGATAAATTTATACTTTGCTCAGGCGCTGTTCTTAATACAGAATCCATAGCGCTTACCTCATAAGTATTTTTTCCTGAAATAACATCCAGCGGCGTTTGTGGCACCCTGATAGCCCAGGTTGCCGGATCTCCTGAAACATTGTTACCAAGATCTATATTCCTGTTCCTAATAGAATTATAATAATAATTAGCCTGCTCTTTTGCATTTAAAAACTCCGGCTTCCTTGTTACTTCCTGGTAGCCAAAATAAGTGTCTAAGGATATTTTTGGTTTACCGTTGGCGCCTCTTTTTGTATTGATAATTACAACGCCATTAGATCCGCGTGAACCGTAGATGGCAGTTGCAGAAGCATCTTTAAGGATGTCCAGGCTTTCTATGTCATTTGGATTTAATGTTTGAATGTTATCAGTTGGAAATCCGTCAACAACATATAAAGGATCAACACCTGCCGAGATGCTGCCGATACCCCTTATCCTGATTTGTGGTGATGAACCGGGTTGTCCGTCAGCAAGCTTAACCTGAACACCGGCTACCCTTCCTGATAAAGCCTGTTCTACGCGGGTTACAGCAAGGTCTTTTATTTCTTTACCGGACAATGTTCCAACCGAACCAGTGAGATCTTTTCTCTTTTGTGTTCCATAACCAACTACCACAACCTGGTCCAGCGACTCGTTAGACTGAACTAACCTGGTGGTTAAAGAAAGTGTTATTTCCGGTTTGATATTATACCCGGTGAGGGTTTGGTTTTCGTACCCAACCATTGAAAAAGTAAAAGTGTATGGGCCGCCTGAAGATATGCGGGAGAAACTAAAATTACCCAAACTGTCTGTTGATGTTCCTGAAGTAACATTTGTTTTCGCATTCCTGATAATAACCGAAACACCGGGAAGCGGTTCATTATTATTATTCTGGACCATGCCTTTTACAAGGCTGGATTTATCCTGGGAATATAATCCGGATGATTGAAAAAAGAAAAATAATAACATCAAGGCATAGAAAGTAGCCCTTGATTTAAATGATTTACATCTCATATGACTCGCAGTTTATATTTAAGAAAAGTAGTCTACCTGTAATATCCGATACTTTACATAGATCAGGTCCATGTAACTATCGTCTTATAAACAAAAACCATTCAATTTAAGCATTTATTAAAATATTGTGAGATAAAAAATTAATGGTTAATTGTTAATTGTTAATTGTTAATTATGAAAGGTGGATTTACTCAACATATATTTAGAACAAGAATTTGATAAAAACGTTTATCATTACCATTAACCATTAACCATTAACCATTAACCATTAACCATTAACCATTAAAATGGATTATTTCAAAAAGCTACTGGATCTTTTAAAAATTGAAAGGCAGGAGGATCAGCAATCTTATTTAAGAATAACAGAATCATCGTCCGTTACAGAGCGCAGAACAAATGGAATCACCTGGTACCCTATCGCTATTAAAGGCTCGGAAATGAGCCGCAGAGACTATATAACGGTTGAGGTTGAACGCACTACACACCAGCATTTAACCCACCAGTTCCGCTTCGGCATGCCCGCGGCACTCTTCTCAAATCACGACTCAAAGACCGACCGCGTTGATGGCATCATATCGTTTCAAAGTGGCAACCAGCTTAAGATCACCCTAAATACCGATGAATTACCCGAATGGTCACGAAATGGCAAGCTCGGTATTGATTTGCTTTTTGATGATAACAGTTACGATGAAATGACAACGGCTCTTAAAACAGCTTCATCGCTTAGTGAAAAAGATGAAAGTAGCCGGCTGATAAAGATTGTAACAGGTGAGAAGTCACCCACTTTTAATGCTGACTTTCCTGAAATATCTGTTTCTACATTAAATAGTTTTCAACTGGCTGCGGTTAATAGAATATTGTCAGCTAACGAACTGGCTATTGTTCATGGTCCGCCCGGAACGGGAAAAACAACTACGCTGGTTCAAGCTATTAAAGCATTGATAAAACAGGATCACAAGCAAATTTTGGTGGTAGCTCCCAGCAATACTGCCGTTGACCTGTTAAGCGAAAAACTTTCTGAAGAAGGATTGAATGTGCTTCGCGTAGGAAATCCGGCAAGGGTTTCAGAAAGGTTGATGTCTTTAACCTTAGATACTAAAATAGCGTCTCATCCCCGCATGAAAGAAATGAAGAACCTGAAGAAACAAGCTAATGATTTCCGTAATATGGCCCACAAATACAAACGTAATTTTGGTAAAGCCGAACGGGATCAACGCAAGGCCCTGTTTGATGAAGCACATAAGATCATGAAAGAAGTGAGCAATACCGAACAGTATATCATGGATGACCTGATAGCCAAAGCACAAGTGATTACCGCTACTCTTGTCGGCTCCAATCATTACACAGTAAAGAAACTGAAATACCATACGGTAGTTATGGATGAGGCAGGACAATCACTAGAGCCCGCGGCATGGATACCTGTTCTCAAAGCGCAAAAGCTGATCCTTGCCGGTGACCATTACCAGTTATCCCCTACTGTTAAATCGAATGTGGCTGCAAAAAACGGACTAAGCACAACGCTGCTTGAGAAGTGTGTGGCATTGCATCCTGAAGCTGTAATTTTATTGGAAGAACAATACCGGATGAATGAAATCATCATGGGATACTCTTCTAAAGTATTTTACCACAACAGGTTAAAAGCACATCCTTCTGTTGCAAAGCATTTATTGTTTTCAGGTGATCTGCCGCTGGAATTCGTTGATACAGCAGGATGTGGTTTTGAGGAAAAAATTGATGGCACCAGTTCTACGAATCCTGATGAAGCTGCGTTTTTATTCAAACATCTGCATCATCTTGTTACCGGATTAAAGCTTCACTATGATGTTAAAGAGTTTCCAACGATGGCTGTTATATCGCCTTATAAGCAACAGATACACTTGTTAAAAGAGCAACTGCTTCATTCACCAGGATTACAAATTTATGGAGATAAAATTTCGGTAAATACCATAGATAGTTTCCAGGGCCAGGAACGTGATATCGTTTATATAAGCATGACCCGAAGCAATGCGCAGGGCGCAATAGGCTTTCTTTCAGACATCCGGCGCATGAACGTTGCCATGACAAGAGCCCGCAAAAAACTGGTAATTATCGGTGACAGCTCCACGCTTTCGCAGTTGCCTTTTTATTTTAATTTTATTAGTTATGCAGAGAAGATGAATGCTTATAAGAGCGCATGGGAGTTCGTAAATGAGTGAAGCTGTTAGAATTTTTATAACCTCTTCTTCTCCTCTGGCGTTTCCTCCTATATAACTAGATCGGGAAAATCAGTTAGCCACCTAGGCAAAGAGTTTTTAACCACGGAGACACGAAGGCACGAAGGGGCACAAAGTTTTTATATTCTTTATGTTTGTTCGAAAAAAAAACTTTGTGTTCCTTCGTGCCTTGGTGTCTCCGTGGTTCAAAAACAACCAATGATCAATGCAACTTATCCAGTTATCTTACCATGATGTTTGAATTTCAATTCATGAAGGACTCTGTGGTTATAAAAAAAATATCCTTAACAATTTAATAAAAAACTTACGGGATTAACCAGTTTCATCAATCAGGGTTGCTAACTTAGCAACTGCTTTTAAAAAGAAATATATGTTCAAAATTTCAATGAGTTTGTTTGCCGCTTTTATGATTGTGATTGGTTATACTGTCAATATAGATCCTGCTAAAATACCAGTGAGTAATCAATCATCTCAAAAATTTTCTTCAACTCCTCCTCCTGACTGGCCCGCAGAGCTGGAAGTTACCAACTACACCGGGCCTGATCTTACTCCAAGTCCGGCCTGCCTTGCAGTAGCGCCAACCGGTGAAGTATTTGTCGGGGTGGATATGATCGGCTCCCTTGGTAAAACACCGGGAAAAGGAAGCATCATTAAACTATACGATACCGATAATGATGGTAAGGTTGACAAGCACACTACTTTTGCCATGGTTGATAATCCGCGTGGAATACTACCAATTGGCGACAAGGTGTATGTATTGCATACCACATTTTCAAAAGAAACAGGAAAGGCTACCGGTATGGACCTGGTTGTATATGTTGACTCAGACCAGGATGGTGTTGCAGACGCTGAACCAAAGCCACTTATTGAAGGTATAAGCAATCCTAAATTCCTGCAAAGCCGCGGCACCGATCATGCCACAAATGGTATCCGTATGGGTATCGACGGTTGGATATATATCGCTGTTGGCGACTTTGGATTTCCTAATGCTGTTGACAGGTCGGGCAAAAAACTGACTATGCAGGGTGGCGGGATTGTAAGGGTGCGTCCCGATGGTACTGAGATGGAGATTTTTTCTCATGGCATGCGTAATATTTATGATGTTGCCATTGACCCCTACATGAATATTTTTACGCGCGACAATACAAACGATGGTGGTGGCTGGAATATCCGCTTTAGTCACCAGATTCAATCGGGTGAATATGGTTACCCATTACTGTTTCAACATTTTACTGATGAGATCATTCCGGCGCTGGTTGATGTGGGTGGTGGCTCCGGCACAGGCTCGATATTCATGGATGATCCAACCTGGCCTGCTAAATACAATCATGTTCCTATGATGGCAGACTGGGGAAGAAGCCAGTTATACATTCACCGGGTTACTCCCGACGGGCCAAGCTATACTCAAAAAGATGAAGAGTTTATTAAGCTGCCGCAGATCACAGATGTGGATGTTGATGCTTCGGGCCGCATGTATCTTTCAGCATGGGATGGTGCAGGGTATTCCGGTAATCCTGCTAAGGGATATGTTGTTAGGGTGGTACCTAAAGAATGGAAGTATAAAGCGTTTCCCAATTTAAAGAAAGCTTCTGTTAATGACCTGGTAGCCTTACTGAAATCTGAAGGTGAAGTAGCTCGTTTACATGCACAGCAGGAATTGATTACCCGGCCGCAGGCAGCTGCTACAGCCTGGAAAATTGCTGCCGATAAAAGTTTACCGCTTTACACACGCGTAGCAGGAATATTTGCCTACGCGCAATCAGCAGGCGATAAAGCCACTGATAACTTAGTGAAACTAACACAGGAAAATGATGTAAGAGAATATACATTAAAAGCCCTAAGTGACCGCAAACCTATTCTCGCAAATGTTCCCATTAAACCTTTTATGGATGCAATGAAAGACAGTGATCCACGGGTTCAGCTTGCGGCCACCATTGGCTTAGGACGACTCGGCCGTATGGAAGCTGTTCCTGCTTTATTGGCGGTTAAAGTTCCCGCTTCTTTTGTAGCACCTTCCAAAGATGCAGAGGGGCCGCACGCTACTCCTAACTCGGCAATCATTCCAGCGCATATTGCTGTACGTTCCCTGCTTGCATTGAATGCGGTAGATGCCTGCGTGAATGCTATCGGCACAGAAAATTCAACCATAGCGCTGTGGGCTTTACGTTATATGCATGAGCCCAAAGCAGTAGATGGATTAATAGCGGCTTATAAAAAGTCTGCTGACGCTGGTATAAAAAAACAAATTCTTACTACGCTTGCAAGGCTTTATCAAAAAGAGGTTGATTACGATGGCAGTACCTGGTGGAGCACAAGGCCGGTTCTTAAAGGTGCTTATTACAGAGCTACCGACTGGGAATCATCACCAAAGATCAAGGAATTTTTAACATCGGAATGGACTAAATCAAACACTTCCGATAAACAATTTTATGCTGATCTTAACGGAAGGCTATACATGGGAATTTCAGAATTCGGTGGTGAACAAAAGCAGGTGGCCAAAGAAGAAATTAAAGTAGACCTGGAAAAAATTAAAAACAAGAAAGGCCAGATAGGTGAATCCTCTATCGAAGATGTGATGCTGGCAATAGCTAATATTAATGGTGATACCGTTAAAGGCAAGGCATTGTTTACCCAGCAGGGCTGTGTAACCTGTCATAGTATTAAAAAAGGTGAACCATTGAAAGGGCCTTTCATGGGTCAGATAGGATCTATTATGAACAAGGAACGTATTGCTGAATCAATTCTTAAACCTAATGCCAGCATTTCCCAGGGGTTTGCAACCGTGTTGATCACTGCTAAAGGTAATAAGAGCTATATGGGTTTTGTTCAGGAAGAATCAGCAGATAAAGTGGTGATGAGAAATATTGTCGGACAAGTGTTCAATGTTAAAACAAGCGACATTCTTTCACGCAAGGAAATGGAAACATCTATGATGCCTGCGGGGCTTGCCAATGCATTGTCTTATGAAGAGTTTGCATCCCTGGTGACTTTCTTATCTCTGCAGAAAAAGTGATTGCTCCTGTTAGAGCTTTTTTAACCACGGAGGGAGGAATAGGTAGCACGGAGGTCCACGGAGCAAACTCACCGTGGACCTCCGTGCTACCTATTCCTCCCTCCGTGGTTATTTTTTTGGACTGGAGCAACTTATGAAAACTTTTCAGTAATATTATCTTTCCATAACCACTAACTCTACCCCTTAGAAAAACAATTATTGCTTCCATATTGATTCAATCATAAACTAATAATTGACAATATGCGAGTTTTTGCCTTATTCATTTTAGCGCTGCTTACCACCGGCTATCTTGCCAACGCACAAAACAGAACAACCCCATCAGAAACAGCTTCCAGGCCAGGAGGCGCGAGACCTGCCGCTACAAGTATAGCTGCTGTAATTGAAGGCTTCAAAAAATATGAAGGCTTTTTTAATTTTTATTATGATGAGAAGACAGGACGCATCCTGCTTGAAATAAAAAAAGATCAGCTTGATAAAGAGATACTCTATTTCACTTCCCTCACAACCGGGATAGGCAATGGAATAGAACGCGGACAAAGTTCTTCTTCAGCCATTGCGAAATTTGTTAAGGTAGGCCCTAAGATCATGCTGATAGAACCCAACTATAATTACCGGGCCGTTACCGGAAATACTGATGAAAAAAAATCTGTAGAGAATGCCTTTGCTACATCAGTGATAATGGGTTTCATTCCGGTAGCGATTGAAGATGGCAATTTCCTGATTGACATCACCGGCTTCCTTATCCGTGACAGCGAGAAGATCGGCGACAGGATTGGTTCCCGCGGTTTCCAGGGGCCAGGTGCAGGAATGACCGGACGCAGAGCAAGTGGCGCTACTGCAGGCGGAACTGCTGCATACCGCTTTGATGAAACGCGTTCAGCAATCTATATTGATAACACCAGGAACTTTCCAAAGAACAGTGAATTTGAAGCGATGATCACTTTCACAGGAGGCACTTCCGGAGGCGGAAGAGGTGGTGGTGGCGGTGCCGGTATTGCACCTGACCCAGGTGCGGTAACAGTGCGCATGCACCAGTCACTCATTGAATTGCCAGACAGCAATTATAAACCCCGCAAGTTCGATCCGCGTTCCGGCTTAAACCTGTTCAGCTATATGGATTTTTCAACACCTATGGATGAACCGATACTAAAACGTTATTCACGCCGGCATCGGCTGGAAAAGAAAGATCCGAAAGCTGCCATGAGCGAACCGGTAAAACCTATTACTTATTATGTAGACCGTGGTGCACCACCACAGATTAAGAAAGCGCTGATCGAAGGTGGCTCCTGGTGGAACCAGGCATTTGAAGCCGCCGGTTATAAGAATGCATTTATTGTAAAAGAACTTCCGGAAGGTGCAGACCCTATGGATATCCGTTATAACGTAGTAAACTGGGTCAACCGCTCCGGTTCACCGCGTGCTTTTTCATACGGGTCTTCCTATATTGATCCACGCACCGGCGAGATTATCAAAGGCGTTGTTACCTTGGGTTCAGACAGGCACCGGCAGGATTACCTTATTGCCGAAGGATTGTTACAGCCTTACGAAGACGGCAAGCCCGTAAACAAAAAAATGGAAGAGATGGCCCTGGCAAGGATCAGGCAGCTGTCTGCTCACGAGATAGGACATACGCTCGGATTCTATCATAATTTCGCAGCAAGCACTAAGGATCGAGCTTCAGTAATGGATTACCCGTTCCCTAAATTCAGTTTAAAAGCAGATGGCACCATTGATGTTTCTGATGCTTATGCAAAAGGTATCGGCAGTTGGGACAAGCGCGCTATCATTTGGGGTTACCAGGATTTTCCAAAAGGAGTTGATGAAGAAGTGGCATTGGAAAAGATCATGCAGCAGACCTTAAAAGAGGGCTTTATATTTATCCCTGATGTAGGTGGCGATGCGCATCCTTTATCTCATCAATGGGATGGCGGGGCAAATGCCGTGACCGAATTGAACAGGATCATGGACGTTAGAAAACATGTATTGGCAGGCTTTTCAGAAAAAGCAATTCCTGCAGGTGCACCTATGGCAACATTGGAAGAAGTACTGGTGCCGGCTTACCTCCTTCATCGCTACCAGATAGAAGCTGCAGCCAAATCAATAGGCGGACTTTATTTCACCCATGCTATAAAAAATGACGGACAGGTAGTTACAAAAATGGTGGAGCCTGAAGAACAATGGAAGGCTTTCGATGCATTAATGAATACTATAACGCCTGATGCGTTGGCACTTCCTGAAACATTGATCAGTAAGATTCCTCCTAGGCCTTCCGGATTTCCAAGCTCATTAGAAACTTTCAGTGGTCATACCGGTCCTACTTTCGATCCGCTTGGTGTTGCAGAGTCAGCTGCCAATACAACCCTGGCTGCATTGCTTAACGCCCCGAGAGCGGCAAGGCTTGTAGAATATAACGCAAGAGACAGCAAGCAACCCGGCTTATTAAGTGTGCTGGATAAACTGATAGACCGCACCTGGAAAGCGCCTAAGGCTACGGGTTATAAAGGTGAATTGCAGACACTGGTAAATAACCTTACACTAAAAAATCTTCTAACTCTTGCAGCAGATCCTGATGCTTCTGAAAGCGTAAGAGGCCAGGCGTTGTTGAAGATCGATGAGTTAAAACAGTATCTGAATAGCAGCATTGCTTCAACCGTACCATTACAGAAAGCTAATATATTATTCGGCCTTGCACAGATTGGTGAGTTTGCAAAAAATCCAGATAAGTTCCTGCCGGCTCCGGCGTTTGATATGCCACCGGGAGCACCGATCGGCATGCCTGATGTATGGTTTATGGAGGATAATAAGGAGTATTAATTTGCAGTTTTGCAGGCTTAAAAGCGATTATAATAATTAAGCCTAGTGTCGTGTCAAGTAGATAATGTCTATTATTTAGTACCTTAACTGTCAAAAAAGTTATGGTACGTTATAAGGTGACACTTACAAAGCAAGAACATGAGGAGTTTAGGAACCCATAAGCCAGCTGCTTTATATGAAAGATTTTCTCCTGAAGAGGCAAAACGGATCTGGGATAGATTTGAGTTTGTATATACACCCAAGCACGGCAGTTGGTTAAACATGGCAGAGATAGAATTACATGTATTGATGGGTCAATGTTTGGCCAGAAGAATAGATGATATGGAGAAAATGAAAAAAGAAGTTGCACCATGGCAACAAAGCCGTAACAATAAAGAAGCTACCATCAATTAGTAGTTTAACAATGAAAAAGCTAGAGTAAAGCTTAAAAAGCTTTACCCGACAATATCAAGTTGACATGACACTAGGGGAAATGTTAAGGTAGGGACTAATACAGGAATTGTCATATTGCCTGGTGGATTTTCTTTATAAAATATCTTAAACAATAATATGTATCAAATTTCTATTAACCTAAACGTATTTACTAAATTACTCACTAATGACATAACATTTTCAATTGACTCAAATCTCCCCGTTTATTATGAGAATAACGAACAAGTGGGGATTTGTGAAGTAGCGCACGACAAAGACGGTGGATATGTTGGCACATTAAAGCTTTTCAAAACAATAAGTCACGACTTATATTTAATTTACAGGTATCGTTTTGATGATAGTTATCATTTAGCTTTTGAACGACTAGATTTGTATGAGGAAAATCATAAAGGAACTGCAAATCAGATCAAAAATCTAATTGTATAAAATAACACAAAGCCGATCTAAAATTGATCGGCTTTGTGTTAATAAGAATGGTTTAACTAACTTGCTAGTTTATGGATCGAAACATGCCCAATAAAATTGCTAAGCCTTTAAGCAAATTTTGGAAGTCTTTGAGCGTCGCCTGGAAGGCTCTAATTAGCTTGGCGACTGCTTTGGGAATACTTTATGGAATATACAAACTATTTACTAGTGGGCCTAACGTAGAGTTTATTCCAACTATAGCACCAACATGGGGTTATTGGACTGACAATGGCAAACAATATGCGCAATACCTTGTAGAAGTCTCTATAGTCAACAACGGCGACAAACCATATTATCCTGTTAATTACAAAATGAAAGTTTCCTATGGGTATAAAGATGCGATATATCAACCCTTTTCAATTCCCGATACTTTTCATTACCCAGAATCAGTTGGCCCGACCAAACTGTCATTTGATCAAAAAAAGGATTTGACAAGAGTGACAAAGATAGAGCCTGACGGAATTGTAACAGGTTTTATTTGGTTTAGAATGGAACTAACGCCAAGTAACCAAATGATTGATATTTCACACTACAATTCAATAAAATTTGAAATTTTCGACGTTAACGGGAAAAAAGTCGAATCTAAAACATTTCATTACCTTCCTTATATAGAGGGAAAAAGATATTCCCCTCAAAGTGGGGTTGAAACAAAATAGGTTAAAATAGCTTATTTTACAGGATATGGATACAGAAAAAAAGCTGGATCCTATCCTTTACGTTTTGCATTTTTACTATGAGATGGCAATTTGGTTAGGCCAGTTTTTCATTTTTAAAATTTTGGAAGAAAACAGGGATATAACTATCTTTTGATTGTAAAATAAAAATAAGGTGGTGGTGCTGTATTGAATGAAGTTTTTTATCACCGCTAGTTCTTAAAGCTTTGAACCTTTGTATGATATGATCTTTTAACAATTAAGACATTTATGAGGCATTTTATTCTAGCTTGTTTGGGTTTCATTGTAGCAATTAGCCTGTACGCCCAAAAGAGTAAAATTAAGGTCATTGATGTTCATATCCATGCGCCCCTTGATCCAGGAAATTTGACAGAAGAAAAAATGCTTAAACGTCAAACTCAGACCATTAGTAATATGGATAGTTTGAATATAGTCTTTGGCGTTTTAAATGGACTTCCCGAATTTTTTGAACCGTGGAACAATGCCGCTCCTGGTAGATTTATGAATTTCATTCTTTTCCCTTGTGTGGATGGTAAAGCACCTAATGGTGGCCGTGACTGTTTTGGTAAAGGCAAATCCTTCCCTGATATTAAATGGTTAAGAAAGCAAATTGAGTCGGGAAAGATTCAGGGGCTTGGTGAGATAACTGCAGAATACATAGGTATGTCTCCAAACGATCCAGCTCTTGAACCTTACTGGGCTCTTGCCGAAGAACTTGATATACCGGTGTGTATTCACATGGGCCTTGGCTCGCCTAATGCGGCATACCCATCAAGTCCTGTCCCGTATAAGTCACCTAATTTCAAAGGAAGTATGGGTAATCCACTTTTATTGGAGGATGTTTTATTGAAACACAAAAAGCTTCGGGTATGGGTAATGCATGCTGGCTAGCCTTTACTTGAGGAGATGATCCTACTTTTGCATTTACATCCTAATGTAAATGTAGATACAGGCATACTACAGTGGCTTCCAAGAAAAGAGTATTACTATTATTTAAGAAGACTTGTAGATATGGGCTACAGTAAAAGAATTATGTTTGGTTCAGACGGAAGTATGAAAGAAGCAGTTGAAGCAATTCTTCAAGCCGATTTTTTAAATGACCAGGAAAAAGAAGATATACTCTACAACAATGCATCAAAGTTCTTAAGACTTAAAAAATAATTAAGTTCCACGTCACCTTACGATCATAAATTTAAAATCGGGACAACGGCATGTTATATTATTATCCAGGATCAACAATCACCTCCCGTATTTTAATGGCTTTTCTAATTTCGTTAGCCTGATTTTTATATTTAAAATCTGAATAAATAATCAGAAAACGGTTTGGGCCTGTAGCAAGCAGCCCTGTGTAACCACAAGAAACAAGGTACAGCTCCTGCATGCTATCGCTTTCATAAGGAAGCATTTCAACCGGATCGGTCCAGGAATCGTTCAGTCCGGTTTTTGAAAAACGAAGCTGCACACCTGGCCGGCCAGATGACAGTACCTTGATACCGTTTTTTAAATGAAGCAACCTTGGAAGTGCGCCCGCCGGGGCAATTACCGCAGGCTTTGTCCATGTTACTCCCATATCTTTAGAAATACTGGCATACAAAGGACCGTTACCTACTCCATTTGTTACCCCGTCGCCATCTGCAGACCTTATGACACAAAGCAGGCTTCCATCGGCCAATACTTCATAAGCGGGCTCACTGAATCCTATCCGGTCTGTACTCATTGAATCTATTGTCTTATCAGGGGTAAAAGGTATCCTGCTTTGAAATTTCCAGGAAAGTGCATTGTCAGTGGAGCGGTAAAAAACCACGCCCATTTGTTTGTCGGGTTCACCGTTATCTTTAATATAATATCCGGGATAAATACCTGCTACTAATGAACTATCTTTTATGGTATGTATATCGCCCCACCATACAACCGGCACCAGATCTTTAGAACTGTAACGTAAGGCATTCGGATCATCCAGCGAAGCCTGCTCAAGGTTCCATTTATGCTGCCCTTTAACCATACGGCTGATGTACACCCCATTAGTACCTGGAGGCATATCTTTAAGGCGGTAAAATGTAAAGTTTGTCTTTCTGTATTTAAAATTAGTTTTAGCGAAAGCCTCAGGCATTTTCAGATCAGATACCTTAACAGGCTTAGGATCAACTACCTTTATCATATCTCCATTTACCAGCTTATAACCGGTTAATTGTGAAGAGTCGGGAATACCTGGTTGCCAGGTGTTCCCGCCATCTTTAGAAATGGCCGAACCTACCGACGATGTTCCATAAGATTGTATGGCATCGGCATGAAGGCTCCACTCTGCATGTAACGATCCATCTGCCAAACGCGATATAGTGGGGAACTGATAATAACCCCAGGGTTGCGGCGTATCGGCAACCACAATAATGCGAGGTTCGCCTAGCAGAATATTAAGAGATATGTTGCCATTAACTTTATAACTAATTTCTGTTTTATTTATAGCAGGTATACCAAAAGCAATGGTTGCCAGCGACCTGTTTTGCTTTTGATCCCAGGATAGCCGGATTGTATTACCAGTATCTATACTTTGTTTGGATGTATGGCAACCAAATAATATCAGGCATGATAATACAGACAGGATATTTGACATAAGTATAACCAGTGGTTTTTGATATTCACTATTGAAAGTTTGATTGTCATGTTCAACCTGTGAGGTTTTTAGAAACCTCACAGGTTGAACATGGCTTAATAGTGGGTTCCTCAATATCATTTTTCAGCAGTACCCTTTACGCCCTTATCAATACTCACATCAGTTGATTTATAAAAGTGATACACGTTTCCTTCTCCAGGCTGCTTCACTTTTACAGCAGAAAACTTAGAGCTTTGCACATCATCTGTAACAATTGCCAGGCGATAATCTTTTTTATCAGCAGTTAAATCAATATTGGAAATTACAACATGCTGTGCATGCCTGATGTACACTCCCCATGCAGGCAATTCCTTAAACATAGAAAAATCAGGATAATGATCGGGAAATTCAGGAATTTTATCCAGCTCGTTAAGCGCCACTTTCGCGTACATCGGATTGCCACCACCTGCATGTTTTATTTGAATATTGCTGATGGTAACATTTGTTATTTTTTTATTTGGCAAACCAGTTATAATAATTCCGGGAGAAATATTTCTTGGCAGGTCTTCGATAGGTCCCTCGTACGAATATCCCGCATCCGGTTTGGTAGCCGGCACATCCGCAACAACATTCTTAATACTGATATTATTCATACTAGCCGTTTTTTCGCCCCATCGCTCTCCCACTCTCAGAAAAATTACATTGCCTGTATTCATCACCTGCAGGCTATCCACTTCTATATTTTCTACAAAACCTCCATCCACCGCTTCTAAAGCAATTGCGGAACGGTAGGTATCAAACACTTTATTATTTATAATGCGCACATTTCTAAAACCGCCGAGTGAAGCGGTACCGAACTTTATGGCATTCGCACTTGAGCGGATGATATTATTTCTTATAAAAATATTATTACAAAAAGCCTTAGGGTCATGAGACTTCAAACAAATGCCATCGTCCGCGGCGTCAATATAAGAATTGGTTACAGAAACACTATCGCAATCTACAATGTCAATACCATCCTCATTCCAGAACACTTTGTTATCAACAGTAATGCTATCTACCTTTAAATTTTTACATTGATCATAAGTCTGATTCCAGCTGGCAGAGTTTTTAAACATAATTCTCCTGATCAGTATATTTTTACAGCTCCTGAAATAAATGATCATCGGTCTTGTTTCCGCTTCTGCCCTTCCGTTTCTGAAATGATCTTTTATAAGACCTTTGTCAATTACATCAACATAATTCCTTGCTACCTGCTGACCCTGGCCGTCAATCATGCCTTTTCCGGTGATAGCGATGTTTTGAACAGTATCTGCAAGCAGCAACGCTGTCATAAAAGGATTCGTCCTGGACTCGTAATCAAATGGATTCAATGAGCCCAGCAATACAGCACCTTCATCCAGATGGATAGTGACATTAGAGCGCATGTGCAAAGTTCCTGTAAGATACCTTCCAACATAAAAGATCAGTCTCCCTCCGCCCTCTTTGTTTATGTAGTCCAAAGCAAACTGGATAGATCTTGTATTAAGAGTAGTGCCGTTAGAATTAATTCCAAAGAAAGAAGCAGAATAATCTTTGGCGGCAACACCAAAAGAAAACAGGCTTAAAACAACTATTGTAAACAACTTTGCACACTTCATTAATTGATTATTATGGTTAAGAAATTGTAACAGGGCCTAGCAAACCCATTGATTGTATTGGCTGATCTTTTCTTTTTTCATTAGTCCAATACTGAGCTATACTATTATCTTTTAAACTCTTCATGTAATTACCCATTGAAGTGATTACTTTTATTTCAATGGAATTAGTACCGTTTTGCAATACATCTTTTATCGCATAAATTCTTCTTCCATACCATTGTACTCCCAGGTCTTTTCCATTAACATTCAATATTGATATTCCGTAAACCTTACCAAGATTTAGAAATTCAAATTTATTCTTATCAGGTATATTTATAGTACCCCGGTAAATTACAGCGCCTGAAAAAGAAACATACTCAGGAAGATCCTTCAGATCTTTCAAACCAAACATTTCCATTTTTTTAGTGGTGCCATCCGAGTGCCGGAATTCAACTTTCCAGTTTTTAACGGCATCCGTTGCAATATCGGATGCTACTGGTTTCGGTGATAATGCTTTTCCTTTTTGATTGTCGTCAAATACGATCAATACAGAATCTGCAGGACCAAGATTCAATGAAATGCTGTTTGAATTCTCCAGCCTGTAACGTTCACCGCTAACCGCATCCCAGATCCATGCTTGCTTGTTTTTACAGATTGCATCAACAGGAGCAATAGTAATCGGATGTGCATCGTCTGAACTTGAGTTAATAAAGTATAATATTTCGGTTCCCTTTGCCTGGTACCTTACCTGGGTTACAAATCTATCAGGCTTGTTTATGGTAACGTAAGGAGTGATGTTGTATCGTGACTGAATATCTTTATACCATTGAATAAATTCGTTTTCGGGTCTTACAAGCAGGATAAACCGATCCGTATATGTTTTTAATTTTGCTATGGCAGCTTTTACTTCCATATCCCTTTGCTGATAATTGGACCACCCTAATGATTTATCCGGATAAGTATCCAGGCAAAATATTTTTCCGCCATTTTCAACAAAAGATAACAGCTTTTGCGCAGTAGCAGGTTCCATACTTTCTACCTGTATCAAAAAAATTGTATGGTATTTCCTCGGGCCATAATTTAAATAGCCATCTTTCATTTCTCCCTCCCTTATAACTGTCTCGGAGATATAATCGCATCCATTTCCATTCTGGTGCATTGATTCCCAGATAAGCGATAAATGATTAGGATAAGAGAACGTAGGAAAGGGTTCATTTTGTGCACCATAGATACTCCACATATCAGCTACCGGTGGCAGTATGGCGATATCGGCAAACATATCCGCCTGTTGCAGCAGCGCTGAAATTCTTGCTTTATAATCAGTGAAATGTTTAAAGTAGGGCCAGATGTTGGCACGCTCATTCAGAAAACAACCATATCTTATCCAGCCGGGAAAGGGAATTTCAAGAGGTGAATAATTAAAGCCATGAAAAACAGGATGTGTTACACCGGAGATGGTGCTAAGGTCACCTGTTATTTTTAAAAGCTCCAGGGTTTCATTAAAAACAACATCCGTATTGGTAAGCTCCTCGCAACTGATTAATTTTTTTCCTTTAAGATGTGCCGCGGAAGAAACATACTTGTTAACCATGGTATATCCTCTTCCTATCCTTGTATCCAGCTCACTCATCTCCTTACCGATACCTGCTTTTACCCATGTCTCGCATTCAGGAATGTCCATATCAAAGCTACCTTCCAATGGAAAGTACCCTCTGCCATAAGCCTGGGCTCTTGATTTAACATTGTTATCCCTGCACCATTTGGTAAAGGTATCAATGAAACTTTCTTTTAAAAGTTCTGTCTTGGTAAGATCAAAATCATAGCGCACACGCTGTATCATGCTCTTTATCTCAGGTCCCAGTTGGGCGCCATAGTTATAATCGAACACGTTACCCATTGATCCCACTTTAAATTGGGTGAAAGGAAGGTAAGGCATCAGGTCATACCCTCTTCTCTTTTTAAATTCATCCTGCATACCGGCAGTCCAGTTAGCGCCTTCCAGTTCCATACTATCCGTAAAAAAAGCACGGATATGTTTTGATAAAGGACCGGTTTTTTTTTGAATTCTATCCGACATGTGGTTCAGGTATTTGCTGACAGCCGCCTTATCATAATGATTCAGCACAGGGCCGTTTGCACCAGGAGCGCCATTGATAACCTCAAGAAAGCCATCAATCTTCACCAGGGTATACAAAACATATTTTCCGGTAGGGATAGTGGTGGTGATATAACCGGTCTTCACCTGATCAGACAGGTCCTTAACTTCATCCATGCTGGTAAAAGGATCAGGTACCAGTTTTACAGAAAGTATTTCCATCTTCCTTCTTGGATAGGGGCTTGATACTGCAGGATCAGCTTCTTTAAATAAATCAAACAGTGAAGCTTCATAATCTATTTTGCCTTCCAGCCTTTTTGTTCCGATTAAAACTATCTGCGCACGTTCTTTACCTTCAAGGTATTCAGCGCCGAAAGGCCAGCCGGAGCCAACAAGTAAATCGCAGGTTAATCCAAGTGATTTTGCTTCATCAAATGTATGTTGCAAGGCATCTATCCAATCATCACTTAACCATTGCAGTGAGGGCTTCCCCAGGTCGTCTGTCCGTGATGGAAACTTAATAGGATTGATCTCCACTCCTCCAATACCTGCCGCTTTCAGCAAACGAAGTTCCCTGGAAAGTTCCGCTTTTTCAACCTTATCCCCGTTCCACCACCAGCGCACAAATGGCCGGTAACCAGCAGCAGGATTTTTAAAAAGTTCATATAAATCTAAAGGAGCAGGTTTATCACTGTTTGTAAATATCTCCTGAGTAAAAGCCGGCATTGAACTTATAACAGCGGTACCCGCGGTAACAACCGAGCTGTTCTTCAGAAAGGTTCTTCTCTTCATTAATCTTATTTAAAAGTCAGCATATCGTTTTTCGAGCAGGTTCTTCATCCATAGGTTCACCCTCCATTGTTCCTCGAAGGGTGTTCCCTGCCTGTTAGCAAATACCATGTAAGGGGGCGGACCGAATTCAGGAGTGATAGTACAATATGGAGCGCCGCTGTCTTTCATTTTATGTACCCATTTATCCCAGATTGTAAGATGCTCATTCAGGGCTTCAGCATACTCTTCAGAATCAGGCGCCCATACCTGCGGACCTTCTGTATGCCCCACCCGCGCATGAATATGTTTTGCATGTTTGATAGCAAGGTCTACGGCAGACTGCTGATCTTGCAGGTAACTTTCAGAAACACAAAACCAGTGTGAGACATCCAATGTCAGTATGATGTCTGTATGTCTTTGCAGATGATGATACACCTGGTGGGCGGCAAAGGTCCATTTGTTGCGGTGTGTCTCCTGGTGAATAGGGATGCCCGTTAGCTTGCTTACTTTCTTACAGACCAACACGCATTCACCTACCTGCTGGTCATTAAAAAATTCCCTGCCCGGCTGGGTACTTATGAACAAAGGGGACTTGAGATTGGTTCGTATAGCAGATAATGCCAGTAACTGCCTTTCGAGTTCAGCGAGGTACTTATTAAAGTCATCTATCCTTTCAATGACAGCCATTACTATGATGAACTCTAATTCATATTGTTCCAGCAGTTTAACAACTTCAAAATAATCACCCTTTTCAGCATAAGGGAACCATTCAATACCAGCATAGCCTGCTTCTTTAACTGATTGTAAAAATGGTTCCCATTCAATATGTTCGGCTCCCCACCTGGGACAAAAGAATTTTATCTTCATACTTTCGTTCCTACTAAAGCATGATAGATCAATGGATTTTGTTCATTATTATTCAAGGGATCTCCCACCTTCAGCGTCTTAACATATTCGTCAGGAAGGATATTTTTCTGGCCATTAAAAACATTTCCATCGGGCATGTACGCGCATGTCATGGCGCGCCTGAAACCAGGGGTCATGTTCGGGCCCGCACCATGGATGGTAAGCCCGTTATGGAAAGAACAGCTTCCCGCTTTCATTTTGGCCACAAAGGGAGCTGTTTTTGCAAACTGAGGGTACACTTCAAAAACGGCATCCATGTTTTTTCCTATAGCTTTAAATTCGTAAGTAGTTTCTTTAAAAGAACCTGGTATGAAATACAGGCAGCCGTTCTCTAAGGTAGCATCATCTAAAGCAACCCAGATGGAGATCGCTTTTTTGTCGGCGAAAGACCAGAAGGGGGTGTCAAGGTGCCAGGCTGTTGGATTGGCCCAGGGCCGTTTGAATAAGGCCTGGTCATGCCAGATCCTTATTCCTTCTACATCCGCCAATTTTGCAGCCATTTCGCCGATGCGCTCATCAAACATTATTTCCTTCACTTTATCATTTGTTTGCCAAAGGTTCAATAACTGGTCGAATACCTTTCCAAAATAGTCCGCATCTTCGTTGATGCCATCGTCCTCTCCGATCTTCAAATCTTTGTCGGGCATTTTCCTGCCACCTCTTTCACTAACGGCTTCCATTACAGCTGACCGCCAGTGTAGCAATTCATCGGGCGATAAAAAGTCTTCTATAACAATGAATCCGTTTGTTTGATAGTATTCAATTTGCTCTTCTGTTAGTTGGAATTTCATACAATAAATTTTAAATTTAATAACCGGAGTTTTGAACTAGCAGGGGGTTTAAATTAATCTCTCTTAAAGGGATAGGGTACAGCAGCCTGTTAGGAGTAACCATATATGTTTGTGGTAAGAGGAATGGGAACATCGCTTTGTTTTTTGCACCATAGGCATTCATTACAGCAACCGCCTGACCGGTACGGATAAGATCCTGCCATCTTTTGTTTTCAAACAGCAGTTCCGACCTTCTTTCTTTTGCTATGATAGCACGTAAGCCGGCCTGGTCTGTAATAGTTATCTGACCCTTGCCTGCCCCGAATGCCCTTGTTCTCACCATGTTCAGATAAGGTAGGGCCTCAGCCGGTTTACCAGTTTCATTTAAGGCTTCCGCAAGCATCAGCAATACATCTGAATACCTGTATAAAGGCCAGTTCTGATCAGTATTCTGATTGATAGCCGTGTACGGCGGGTAAAAGAATTTTCTTGCAAACTTTTTTGAAACTACTCCGGCAGGAGTCGTGTAACCTACTATGCTCACTATTTTTGAAGGAATGAAGTTAGTGTTAACATCCAACGTTCCTTCTACTATTCCTATGCTTGCATCTAACCTGGAATCTCCTGCTTCAAATGTACTGATCACATCATCGGTAGGAACATTCCAGTTACCGATAGTATTGGTAAAACTAACACCAAGAATATTCATAGTATTAGTAGTAATGGGCGTAAAGCGGTAAATGAAGTTACTTGACTGCCCTGTAGTTCCGGATTGGTATTGAACATCAAAAATTAATTCTTTATTACCATTTTTAAATGCGGGATTGAATACATCACTGAAAGACGGTAACAATGTATACCCCATCTGGGTAACACTTTGAAAAAGTGGAATAGCTTTAGCGAATTCTTTACGTTGCATGTACACTGTTCCTAATTCTGTTGCTACCGTACCTTTTGTAATGCGGCCTGTTTGAGCCACAGCAAAAGTAGGGGCAGCCAGTAAATTCATCGCGTCGGCAAAATCAGCGATTACCTGGGTGTACACTTCTTCTGAGGTAGCCCTTGCTTTAAACGCATCGGAGGAAACTTTTACTTCATGCAAACTAAGTGGCACACCGCCATAAGTACGAACCAGGTCAAAATAATAATGAGCACGCAAAGCCTTGGCTTCAGCTATTATCTGATTTTTTGCCGAATCCGTCATTGGAAAATTTATGGCAGCGATCCTGTCGAGAATAACATTGGTTCTTGAGATGCCATTGAAATCAGCCGTATACCTGTTTTGAGTAACACCGGTTGCCGGGTCATCTAAAAACGTAATTATATTTTCCGTGTTCTGGTTTCCCCTGTCTTTAGCATAATAATCGAAGAATGCGTTATCGGAGCGCATTTCATCCATAAAGTAAGCGTTATTGGCTATATCGCGCAATGGAGCATAAGCGCCGTTAACTGCCTGCTGAAAATCCTGTGTGGATAAATAGAAGTTGCCTTCATTTAAATTGCCTTCAGGATAAAGCGTCAGGAACTCTTTTTTACAGGAACTTAATAAGGCGATAGATAAGGTTATGTATATTAATATTTTTGATTGTCTCATAATTTAAGCAAATTTTACTTTTGAAAAGAAGCTAAGCGGGATATAGTCTTACTGGATCCCGCTTGTGTTTTCGAATTACTGTACATTGAAAGTCTCGTACATCTGATCAATGGGTTTAAAAATTGATGTTAGCGCCCACCATAACTGTTCTTGGAACCGGGAACGTACTCAGGTCCTGGCCATAAGTTGTAATGGCATCATCACGGCCAATGCTTGCCTCAGGATTTTGTCCGGAATATTTTGTAAAAACAAATGCCTGCTGAACGCTTACATAAACACGGGCGGATTTAAAGTAGTTAAGTGTTTTTGCTGGTTTGAATGTGTACCCTAAAGCGATGTTCTTTACTGTGAGGTAATCACCAGGAGATAACCAGGTAGTATTTGCAAGACGGTATAATTCTGTAGAGCTTGACCGGGTCGTAGGAGTTTTTCCATCGCCCTGGTCTGTTTCGGAGCGCCATGGGTGAAGCAAATCGCGTGTCATATTAAAGATGCCATCATTGTTATGAAAGTCTTGATAGTTGACATTCATAACCTGGTTGCCCACCTCGCCTGATATAATTATATTTAAATCAAAATTTTTATAATTAAAGTTGTTGGTCATCCCATATATAAAATTAGGATTGGGATTACCTAACAGGGTTCTGTCATCGCTATCGATCTTTCCATCACCGTTAATATCTTTCATACGGGTTGAGCCTACCACCGAAGTAGCGTATTTAGGCTGTTTGTCATATTCCGCCTTCGTTAAATAAATCCCATCAAATACATATCCGTAAAATTCGCCGATATGTTTACCCACTATAGAACGGTTGAATCCCGCATACATAGCTCCGCCGCCTACAAATGGAGTATTGGGTGGCAACGCTATCACCTTATTGTCGTTAAAAGAGATATTGAAATCCGTAGTCCAGCTCAATGCGCCGGTTAAATTCTTAGAGCTTACCTGGAACTCATGTCCCCACATCCTGAATTTGCCGGTATTGTAGGTAACGCTCGCGTATCCTGAAGCGACAGGGATCAGGTTCTGATAAAGCATTCCGTCAGTTATCTTGTTATAATAATCATAACTGAAGGTTAACCTGTTATGAATCAGGTTCATCTCTATACCGAAATCCGACTGGGTAGATACTTCCCATGTCAGGTCTTTATTACCTAAAGCGGTAATAGATAAACCTGGTGTTAAAGTGCCTCCGAAAACATAGTTGGTAGGGGTAATGTTGGATACCTGGGAATAGTTGCCGATATTGAAATTGCCGGTCTTACCATAACTGCCCCTGAACTTAAGGTAACCGATGGCGTTATTTTTAGGAAAGAAGGATTCGTCACTTACGATCCAGCCTGCCGATACTGATGGAAAATAACCATATTTATTATTTGCTCCAAAACGGGATGATCCATCCTGCCTGATTGTAGCCGTTAGCAGGTACTTGCCTTTGAAGTCGTAGTTGACTCTTCCGAATGCCGAGGCCAGGCTCCATGCTTCCCTGTTATTAGTTCCACTTGTTACAGCCGCTCCTGAAACAAGTTGAACAGCATCGTTTGGAAAATTACTACCACTAACTGTCCTGTAATCTCTTTGCCATTTTTGAGAACTATACCCTGCAAGGAAATCAATAGTATGATCTTTTAATTTTAAATTATACGTTAGCGTATTTTCATTCAACCAGGAAAAATAATTGTAGGAATTGCTATTGGCAGATGATGCCGTGGGTGAACGCGGAAGTATGGCGGCATTCAATCCTATTCCGTACATGGTACCAAAGAACTGTGTGTAATCCGCTGTTCCATAATCAGCATTAAGACTCGATCTGAATCTTAAATTTTTAATAATTTCAACTTCACCGTAGAGGTTAGCTAGTATACGAACAGTATTCTGGTTACTATTGAGCTGTACCAATTGCTGAACCGGGTTATTCATTCCAAGCATACCAAAAGAACTTACCCTGCTGATATAATTTCCGTCTGCCTGGCGAATTGGAATTAATGGCGAAGCCGTTGTGGCGTTTCCGATTACCTGCCGGCTACCATCTGTATTATTCCTGGTATTATGATCTATCTGGTAAGTTGGTGCAATGTTAAGTCCGAATTTCAACCGGTCATTAGGGCGAAACTCGTTATTACTTCGCAGCGCATATCTTTTTACACCGGTATTAAGCAATACTCCCTGCTGATCAAAATAAGTTAATGTAGTACTGGAAGAAATTTTATCGGTTCCGGAGGAAACGTTTAGTGAATAATCGGAGATGGGAGCTGTCCGAAGCAAAGCATTGTACCAGTTGGTGCCTTCTCCATACTGATCAGGGTTTGCATAATCGGCAGGGATACCCTTGGTATACCCTTCATTTTTTATTTTGTCTTCGTATATTCCTTTCAGGATAGTTGCAAACTCATGCGCGTTCATCAGGTCGGGCCTTCCTTTTTCAGGAACAGTTTGCCAGCCGGTATAAGCGTTGAGAGAAACGTTGGTACGGCCAGACTTTGCCTGCTTGGTAGTAATAAGAATTACGCCATTGGCGGCCCTGGAACCATACAATGCTGTGGCTGAAGCATCTTTTAGAACTGTGAAGGTTTCAATTTCATCCGGATTTATGAAGTTAGCATCTCCATTCCTGGAGTTGACACCACTCAGCGGCTGTCCGTCTACCACCATCAATGGTTGAAACCCGGAAGACAGTGAAGCGGCGCCTCTTATCCTGAAATCCATGCCTTGCCCCGGCCTTCCGGAAGTTTGATTAATTTGGACACCCGATACTTTTCCTTGTAATTTCTGACCAAATTCCGCGGCTGCTACGTCCTGCACCGATGCTGCATTTACGGTGGCTACAGAGCCGGTAATGTCTCTTTGTTTCCTTGTTCCATAACTTATTACCACTACCTGGTCAAGGTTGTTAACGGTAAGATCAAGTGCAACATTTATTACGGTTTCATCACCAACAGGCTTTTCAACATTCTGATAGCCTACATGGGAAAAAACAAGTATCGCTCCCTTTTGAACACTGATGATGTAGTGGCCGCTTTTATCAGTAGTTACTGCATTGGATTTACCTTTTATCTGAATGGTAGTGCCTGCGATATCCGCATCGTTTCCTGATAAGGTAACAGTTCCGGAAATAGGAACGGCAGCGCCTCTTTGACACAGCGCCATAATAGAGAGCAAAGTAAAGATCACAACAAACAAAGTCATTTTCTTAACCCGGCTAACATAAGTGTAATTGTAAATAAATTTCATAAGCAGGTTGTTTAATTTTTAAAAGCGTTTAATAATGATTTTTAGCATTTCAGTCCTGAAAAACATCAGGAGAAAGATAGTGGATTAGAAAAATAGCAGTCAGATTTATTTACCTTTTAAATACCCGTTTAATTCTGATGTGTAAGTAGTAAGCTGGTGAACTTAACCAAAGGTGATAAAGATCTTTCCCAAAACTAATCTTAACATTACCATAAAAATTTATTGTTACTGTCATTTATTTATCTTTTTTGATATATTTTATACATTTTTGCAGGGATAACCGTACAAGTGTAATGTCTAATTATTTCAAGTATTTGAATGTTGGTTCTCTGGAAGAAAAATGGGGATTTTATATTACCACTGTAGGGCATTCTCTTATTTCTCCGAATCAGCATTATCCCAATAATGAAAACCATCCTCAAAATCATTCTTTCAGTTGGAATAAGGGGCGCATACTGAATGGCTATTATTTAATATTTATTTCAAATGGCCAAGGGGTTTTTGAATCAGCACTTACTAAGCCTGCAACTATAACTGCAGGCACTTGTTTTTTTCTGTACCAGGGTGTATGGCATCGTTACAAACCACATTCAAATTCAGGATGGGAAGAGTACTGGATCGGCTTTAACGGACATTATGCGGATGAATTAATGAACAAAGGATTCTTCAGTTCCACAAGGCCTTTTATCAATGTTGATGTTAACGCCGATTTGCTTTCATTGTTACATAAACTGATTGCTACAGTCCAAACTTCTTATGCAGGTTATAACCAGATAATTGCCGGCATAACCTTACAAATTCTCGGCATTTTAAATGCAGTTTCCATGCAGCAGGAAAATAGAAATGATCCCACTGCAAAGCTTATTTCAACAGCCAAGTTCATATTGGAGCGCTCTCTTGATAAACCTGTTGATATGGAAAAACTTGTACGTGAACTGCCGATGGGATACTCAAAATTCAGAAAGGCATTTAAGGAAAGCACAGGAGAATCTCCCAATCAATATCATCTTAATTTAAGATTGAACCGGGCAAAAGGATTACTTGCGTCTACGGCATTGAATATAAATGAGGTAGCCAGTCAAACAGGTTTTGATTCTATCTTTCATTTTTCAAAAATTTTTAAAATGAAAATGGGCGTGTCGCCAAAGTGTTATAGGATGGGGAATATTAAGAGGACTTGATGAGAGCGGTATTAGGGAGTTGCGATAATTTTATTTAATTTTAAGAGTCTCGGTTATAAATTTAATTTTAAAAAGTATTGTATGAGTAAAAAGAAAAACATTTCTAACAAAAGTGGATCAAAGACCACTTCTTATGGAAGAACCATTAAAGATCCTGCCAAACCTAGTTCCTTAGATCCATTAAAGGTTGATGAAGCTATAAAAAAAATATCTGCCCTCAGAACTAAAAGTCTTACAACTTCTTATTCCTAATGCTTTTTTCAATAGTAATAAGAAGGATGACAGACTATGTATGACGAAAATGTGTTTATAAATTGTCCGTTTGATAACAAAAGATATCATTGCTCCTGAAAAGCTAGTACCACGGCCATCCCCATTATCTTTTCATAAAAACATTTATAATACTTTTATAAAGGCTTTTTCCATTTCTGCTTTATTATTGCCATTAATATTTGCAAGTCTTTAGTATTACCAAATTACAGCCTGCGCTATTACTTCTTGTTTACCCGTTGATAAAAAAGAGGCATCTTTCAATTCACTGCTTAACTATTTATAATGCGGATTTAACGAGGGAAAAATATTTAATATATTGCAAATGACAAATTTTGTATAATTACGAAACTTTCGTATGTTTACGAAAACTTCGTAATGAAGTGGCATATACATGCTTCACACGAATTTAATAACATGTTATGAACGGCAATAAGACTTCTGCTTGTACTAGTATCTTAAGCCCGTATTTAATAATTGTTCAATTAATGTTGTTGACTTAAGAAGTTAGTAGTGTTCTTTCGAATTTGAATTACAATTTGGTTAGAGGTCTTAGAGGCCCTTGTGGATTACCTTTGTGCCCATTGTGGTTAAATAGGGTCTATGATCAAAGAGTCTTTTAACCACTAGGAACACAAAGGTAATCCACAAGGGACACAAGGGATACCTGTTAAATACGAAATCCTTAAATCAACGACATTGATTGAACAACTAATGAACTGTAGATAATTTTTGTTTTACGTTATAAAAACATGATTATTCAAACATATAAATACAACCTATCCAACCTTCATCTATGATAATCGCCAAAACAATCCTTACTTCTTTATTTATAAGCACGCTGTTTGTTTGCTCAACTGCTCAAAATAATTCAGGGACCATTAAAGGTGTATTAAAAGATTCCTCTGGCAAGCAGGTTCTTTCATTGGCCACAGTAACGGTATTTGTTGCAAAGGATACTACCATTATTACTTACCGCTTAAGCGATCCCGGGGGCAATTTTAAAATTCCCGGCATTCCTATTAATATCAACTGCAGGGTGCTGGTAAGTTTTTCAGGATATAAAACATTCCGCAAAGATTTCTTATTGAGCAAAGAAATTCCGCTGCTCGACATGGGAACCATCCTCCTTAATCATGATACCAAAGATCTTGAAGAAGTAATAGTATTTGCAGAGCGCCCACCCGTGTCCGTTAGAAAGGATACTATTGAATTTAACGCCAGCGCTTTTAAAACACTGCCCAGTGCGTTATTGGAAGATCTGTTAAAAAAGTTACCTGGTCTGGATATTGATGCCAGTGGAAACATCATGGTAAAAGGCAAGCGTGTGAATAAATTACTGGTAGATGGCAAAGAATTTTTTGGTGGTGATCCGCAGATCGCAACAAAAAACTTACCAGCTAATATCGTGGATAAAGTACAGGTGATGAATGATAAGGAAGAAATTGAAAGGAATCCCGAAACACCTGAATCGGAGATAGGCCAGGTTGTAAATATAAAACTTAAAAAATCAATCAAGCAAGGCTGGTTTGGGAAAGCTTATGCCGGCGGAGGTACAGATAACAAACATGAGGCCGGGGCCATTTTAAACGCATTCAGAGATACTACACAGGTAAGTATTCTTGGTTATACCAATAACATCAATAAACCCGGTTTTGGAATCAGCGATATACAAAAAATCGGTGGGTTTCAAAGAAGCGGGTTTAACAGCATGATGGTAATGAGTGATGGCGGGTTTGCACTTAACGACATTTCCTTTGGTGGTACCGGACAGGGATTGCAGCGGTCAACAGGTGGCGGAATAAATTTTAATAACCAATATGGAAAAAAAGTTACGCTTAACCTGCAATATTTTTATGGACAGATAAACAGCGATTTCAGCAGTATCAGCAACCAGCAGCGCTTTTTTAAAGACACAACACTTACAACCCTCAGCACCAACAACCCTGAAACTGTAAATAATAATCACAGGATCTCTGGAACAGTAACCTGGAAAATAGATTCCCTCACAACACTCATTTTTCGTCCTGGTGTTACCTTAACATCAAACCGGAACTTTGCCACAGGAACTTCTTTAACTGCTGAAAATTACAGAGGAAAAATTAATAGCAGTAACGTTACCAACAATGGCGCCGGCAATACAAGTAATTATTCCTATAACATGTTCCTTAATAAAAACTTTAAAAAGAAAAGCAGGGTCTTTACTGCCAACCTCGACTTCTCAAACGTGAACAATAACAACGATAATTATACTGACGGATTGTACACCACTTACAATGCAGGAATAACGGATGATAGTCTTGTTAACCAATTAAGGCAAACAGGGGGTGACAATTTACGCAGCAGCGCATACCTTTCCTTTTCAGAACCATTGAATAAAAAACTTTCGCTTAGAATTACCCATAACAGCGATTATATGAAACAGGATAATGGTATCGGCTTTTTTAGTAGGGACCTTTCCAGTGGAAAATATGACCAGTTTAACCAGCAATATTCCAACAGCATTGAGCGAAATGGGTGGAAAAACACTTCAACGGCATCGATCACTTTCAAATCAAAAAAGCTAACAATAAATCCGGGATTAAGTTATCTGACCGCATCATTCAATAATTATTTCACTAAAAATCCATCGATCACCCAGAAGTTCCATTATGTTTATCCTTCTTTAAGTATTAACTGGGGATCATTTAGATTTTATTACCAGGCCAACATACAGGAACCACAAGCAAGCGACCTGCAGCAGGTTATTGACATCAGTAACAGGTTCTACCAGCAATTTGGAAACCCCGATCTTAAACCCACTTTTTCACAATCTGTTGGTATCAATGCATACAAATATTTACCAAAATCAGGCAGCTCCTATTCAGTATATATAGGTGGAGGTTTTATGAATGATGCGGTTATCAGGGAAATAACAATCGACCACAACGGCATACAGACTACAAGGCCGGTGAATGTTGACGGAACCTATCGTTTTAATGGCAGCATGAATTATAGCTATCAATATAAATTTAATAAGAACTACAGTGTAACTATTCGTCCCGGAGTGTATGGTAATTACAATAAATCCATCATCTCGGTGAACGGTTACAGGAGCGGACAAAATAATATCGGAATTAATCCCCAGCTTTCTCTTAACATAAATTATAAAGATAAACTTGAATTCAACCAGCGGTATTATCAAAATTACAGGCAGACAACTTATGAGAACAATACTGCATACAAAAATATTTATGTGCTTAGTCATTCTATAGAATCCGAAGTGGTGATCCGCATGCCGAAGCATGTTGTTTGGGAGAACACCATAAATTATTCCTACAATCCTCAGGTAGCACAGGGAATCAGGAAATCCAGTGTCAGATGGAATGCTGCGGTTAATTACCTTTTCTTAAAAGATGATAAGGGCCAGATTAAGTTATCAGTTTATGACCTGCTGGATCAGAATATAAATGTGTACAGGTACACAGGCGAGAACTATGTGTCTGACACGCAGAACACTACGCTAACAAGATATTTCATGCTTACTTTTACTTATAACCTGAGAAATTTTACCGGTGGCAAAGTTGGTGGTAAAGACAGGTCTATGTTCTTTTTTTAGGATTTTGTGTTTGAGAAGAGCTTTTTAATACTGTTTTTGCACATATCTGGACATACGGTTTAAAGAACTACCGTGCGCTATCTACATGTGTAATAAGATCATTATTTTATATTGTTGGTTTAGCTGATGATAGCTGGTCTAGAATAGTAGTTTCATTGCCGCACCAAACAATTTGTGAAAGCGAATTGAAGTGTGCTGATTATCAATGATTAGAATTTTTTGTACATTCGGGTAATACGGTAATACATACGTTAGCCGCCATGTTGCAGCGACAATCAGCCAATGCAGGTTCTTCAATCGGCGTTATACCTGAGTTCATCAACAGGCTGACAAAGCAAATTTTCATTAGCCTCACGTGTTTGTACTTTGATAATGGGACAAGTGCCGAGCAAAAAAATTTGCTTAGCTCATGTGTAACCATTGAGAGGTGATGGCTGAAATGGGTTGTGCCTATATCTTCCCTGACCAAGTCTAAAAACTTTGAACTCTTCAGGGTAATATATACGTTTCCTTCAGCCTACTTCAAATTTGACAGGTGATATGTGTTCAAATCGCCTATTATTTAATTTTTCTTCACTAAAAAAACTGATATAATTTATAGTAAATTTGCCTTAATGCAGATATTGGCAGTATAATAATATATTCAACGTATGACAACTTCTTCCAATTCATTTTCCGGAGGGTTGAGCATGAGTGAGGAGGCGATTCGGTGCCCTAAGTGCAACGGCGTGATGGTGCAGGGGTGGATTAGCGACATGAAGGGGGCGAAGTTTTGTTGCGTCAGCAACTGGGTCGAGGGAGCACCGGGTAAGCCCAGCTGGTTTGGTTCGAGTGTTCCGGCTCCAGCGGAAAAGTGCATTCCAGTGGGTACCTTCCGCTGTTCGGTGTGTGGTTTCCTGGAGTCGTATGCACACCCGGAATTTGCTGCCAAGTGACCAAGCTTGCAGACCTAAAGCGAACCTGCCGAACTGCGTGCTGGATAACCACAGCACATCTGAACACAGACCGGCAGCCATACACTACTACAAATTTGGACGATCTGATAAAGATGTAGGAAACCTTCATAGACTCTGAAGGCGGCTAACATTCGGTTTACTGCTATGCTGGCTGACGGAAGTGCAATCAGCTTATGTGCTACAATCATCTATTATCCGGCAGACCTAATTCTATTGAGCTTTAGTTGTTAACTTCATTATTAGTTTTTCAATCCGCTGCGGCTATGGGCTTTGACATAATAAAAAACCAGCACAGCAGCAAGCCGTGCCCGTTGGCGGTAATTTTCTTCGGACGTCTGTATCACTAATTAAAGGATTGTAATTTTTCTTTCTTAAATAAAAAATAAATTTTATGAAAAAGCACTTGTATTTCTATCTCGCTATGACATTTACTTTATGTGCGAGCATTTTATTTGGTCAATCAAAGAACTCCAAAGAAGACACCGCTATTAGAGAAGTAATAACACGTTTTTACGATGGATGGAATGTACACGACGCCGACAAGATGGTTTCCGTTTATGCTGACTCTATAGATCATATAAATGCTTTTGCAGAATGGCGCACCGGAAAGCAAACGATGAAAGAAGAACTGATCAAATTTCATGCAGGTCCTGGAAAGGATAGCCGTAAGACCATAACTTTTGAAAAGATAAGATTCATCAAGCCCGATGTTGCTATGGCAATAGTTCGCCAGATTAGTAAAGTTGGTAATCTCGGTATGTATATTTTAAGTAAGGAATCAGGTAAGTGGCTTGTAGTTAGTTTTGCAAATGTGCCCTATACGCTTAAAACTGAAGAAGCAAAAGAGGTTGAAAAAAAACAAAACTGAAGTTATAATTATGACACTACCGAGTGGCAAAAGATTTAAGAACTGGAAGAATTCAAAACTACCGCCAACATTGGTTTGGCAATATGGCGGGGCGACGAATATATTCTCAGCTTTTTGTTCGCTAATGGGCTTTAGTTCTAGCCGACGAATAACGCCAAGCTGTAGTTCTTATCATCAACTTTTGTAACTTTATTCAGCAGCAGTTACGGGCTGACGATTTTCAAATACCGCCACATCGCCAAGCCGTGACCGTTAACTGCAATGCAAAAACGCACAAGCATGTCTTGTACCTATTCATTCAAATCTTGATCAATTCAAGGAGCCAAACACCTGCAGAAAAAGTCTTACTTTTGACGGAGAAGTTACACTATGCCGACAATTTTATTTATTTATGGTTGGAGATTATTTTTTTACTCGAATGAGGGAACAGAACCGGTTCATGTACATGCCGAAAAGGGCGATATGGAGTGTAAATATTGGTTGTTAACGGAGGAAGTTGAAATACAAGAAGCTTTTTCTTTTAATTTGACACCTACTGCCAAAAAAGAAATCAAGAAAATCATCTATCAACATTTTGACTTAATAATTGAGTCCTGGAACACTTACTTCAATAAATAATATATGACAGCAGCACACAATATAGAAGCCGTAACATTTGACCAAGACTTTATTTG
>JAABUK010001609.1_pt1 | contig 42517 bp, 62 predicted proteins | sample 5559141 | NCBI WGS metagenome assembly JAABUK01 (sample SAMN10711869, study PRJNA513367) | rock metagenome | isolation source: Antarctica rocks | place: Antarctica: Victoria Land, Pudding Butte nord | collected 2016-01-03 | reverse complement strand
TGTGCCCTCTCACCCCTTTGCCCCCCTTGAATGAGGCATACAATGCCCATGCAGGTGAAGGACCCAAGCCTGCTGCGGTTCATGGTAGATTTGAGAGATGCAGACATTGATGACAAGCAGCTGCGTGATGATCTGATGACCATGTTGATTGCTGGGCATGAGACCACAGCTGCAGTGCTGACCTGGACCTTGTTCCAGCTCATGCAGTCTCCTGAAGCCCTTGCCAAAGCTGTGGAGGAGATTGACCAAGTTGTAGGAGACGACACACCAAGTGAGGCGCTGTACAATTGGCTGGAACCTCAGAAAATGCGGTTCCATTTGGATGTACTGGCAAGCAGCTGCTTCTCTGCACCTGACCGACTGTATCCTTGCATCACTGCAGGAAAGATGCAATGTGCTGCACACATCTGCCCTGTGTGTGATTACCATTTTGCTGGGCTGTGATTTTCTTTTAGCAGTCTGGTTCAGCATATGACTCTTACATCCCGTGTGAACACCTAAACGCTCTATGTACCCTGCATGCGTGCCGACACATTTTGCCATGACACTTTCACCAACAGTAGCTCAGCAAGCCCTTGCCACATGTGCAGGTCTAGAGCAGCTTCAGCAGCTGCCGTATGTGAGAGCCATCCTGGCAGAGTCCCTGAGGCTGTACCCCCAGCCCCCCATCTTGATCCGGAGAGCCCTGGCAGATGATGTTCTGCCCACGCCCCTTGGGGGCGACCCCAAGGGCTACCCCATCGGCAAAGGAGCTGACATATTCATTTCTGTGTGGAACTTGCATAGGTGGGATGGAGTCTTTTTTGTAACAGCTTGAAGTTGTGTTTTTGCATTGTTGTGGCCTCGATTGCCTCCCTTTTGTGAGAATGCTATGGTTGATCTTTTAGCAAAACCACATGGGTATTGGTTCCTGATTGCATCAGCTCCATCAGAGGGTGCTGTGTTTTGTAGCTAGTCAAGTTGGTGCTGTGCCTCGCAAGACACCAGTGTCTTGAATGGCAGTCACATGCTTGCATGTCTGCCTCCATTCTGCTGAGACTGCTGCTCCAAGGGGGTCACCGGAAAGCTGCCTTGAGACAGGCTATGGGCAATGCAGGTCACCGCACTTGTGGAAGGACCCCGACACCTTCCGGCCGGAGCGCTTTTCCGAGACCAACACCAACCCAGCCTTTGAAGGGCGGTGGGCGGGGTACAGGCCCGAAGCCCAGGGCTCATCCCTCTACCCAAACGAACTTGCAGCAGACTTTGCGTTCATTCCCTTTGGAGGTGGCGCGCGCAAGTGTGTTGGTGACCAGTTTGCTCTGCTGGAAGCTACTGTTGCTCTGGCAATGCTACTCAGGTAATGCTGATGGAATGTAATGGGAGTTTCTGGTGTTCAAGTCATTTTTGAGAGGCTGGTGTGCAGTTGTTTTGCTGTGGTCCTGCTGGAGGTCAACTGGGTATGCAGATTGTCCTGTCCTGGGGTGACTTCAGCAGCTGGTGCATATTGAAATGACATTTGTGATCTGTGAGTAGCCCTGTGGCTGCCATGAGATGCACAGCTTGGAAGTGTGTTTTTTGCATGGTACACTGCATGACAGTAGCTCGTGGCTCAGTCCCAAACTGGCGATGCAGGCGGTACAGGTTCAGTTTTGCCACTGGGCCTGAAAGTGTGGGAATGGCGACCGGAGCTACCATTCACACTGCACATGGGCTGAAGGTCAAGGTGGCTCAAAGACAGCAATCGCAATCTGCATCCAAGCCCTCCGAGGCTGATCTAGCTACAGTATGAGGCACCGTTTTATGAGCACCTCGCCCTATCCCTGCCCCCCTCCCCCCCCCTTTGCCAAATGCTGAAGAAATTGTCAGCATTGGCTTCCCAGGCACACACTTTTGAGATGTTTGGAATGACGTGTTCTGTTTATTGCAGCTTGCAGCAGTGGCCATGTGCAGCAAATCTGCTGGTGCTCGGTTTCACGATTTCACAATGAATTGTAGTCGGCACAATGCTGCATACTGCTTAGTAGTCCTATTAAGTCAATGCAACTGAGAACAACATTGCCTTTGTGTGCACTTCTCTTTGTGCATTGCCGTTGGATTTGCCTTACAAGTCACAGACTTTGTTTACAACTCCTGTAAATGTCTGAGACGATGAATGGTGCTCTTTCAAAGCCCATGTACCAAAACAAGCCTGCGTTACTGCGAGAACTGATAGCGGGTCACACTCAAACCAATTTCAGTTCTCACTTTTGCGTATGTTTCTGTTTCTGCATGCGTTTCAATGCTGGAAGGGGCTGACTTTTGCACCGGGGGAAACGCTGCACACAGAGACCTGACTAGCTACTGAAAGGAACACGTGGTTGTGCACAACACCTGTAGCACTGCAGCTGTAGATCATCTGAGATGGTCGTTGAAGTGCAATGAAACGACCATGCATGCGCTAGTGATGGTGTTGGCGGTCAACAGAATTTTCAACCAGCCATCTAGTTGATGAGCATGCCACCAGTGACACTGAGGATTGCTCCAACAACATAGGAGGAGTCTGTCTCTGTGGCAAGGAACACTGCAGGGGGCCCGTACTCTTTTGGCTGAGCAGGACGAGCTATGGGTGTCATGTCTGTGCCAAAAGTCTTTGTCTGCAGCCACAATCCTTTGCCATGAAACAGCAAACAACAACGCCTCACATCACTGATGCAACAGAACTGATTTGCTTGCCCAACATGAGCACTGCTGATGCACACGTTCAAGACAGACACACCAGAACTGTAGCCACAGCAAAGACATGACATGAGCCAGGACGGTGTGCTTACCATTTCATCAGGGAAAGATGCTACAACCAGGGGTGTCCAGACAGGACCAGGTGCAATGCAGTTGACACGGATGCCTCTGGAAATGAGATGGGATGATAGACCCTTGGTGAAGGTCACAATGGCACCCTGCACCAAATTTGTATCTTGTAGTCAGCACTGTTGCAGAAGCCTTCTGCAAAAAGGTAACAGACAGTATGCATACTGTTCATGAATCATTTCAAAGGCAGATGACGGCATAGGGTGGTTGGGCAGCAGTCAGTCAGCACTGGACTCTGTTTCAAGGGCAGATGACGGCACATGCATGATTGATTGGTGGTCAGTCAGCACTGCATACCGGTTCAAAGGCAGGTGACAGGATACGCGTGATTGCTCAGTGGTCAGTCACCACTGCATATCTTTCAGGAGCAAAGGACAGCCTACGAGTAAGTGAACAATATATTGTCAGCACTGCATACCTTGGTACAGGCGTAGTCAAGAATGCCTGGCTCTGGCTGATAGGCTTGCACCGATGCAACATTGATGATGGCACTGCCCTTAGACATATGCTTGACTGCATTCTGAGCTATGGTGAAGTATGCCAGAATGTTGGTGTGGAAGGTTCGCTCCAACCTGGCACGGTCAATGTCCTCAAACTTGTCCACCAGCTTGCCTTGCAGGGCAGCATTGTTGACTAGGATGTCAATGCGGCCCCACTTCTTGACAGTCTCATCTACAATGTGCCTGCCAGCATGCACAACATTGCTCAGACCTGGGCAAAAGCTGTAGCCCGCATATGAAGCCCAGACTAGCGCTGTTTATAGAACACGCACAATGCATTCATTGAATTATAAGAGTCACATGCAAGATGGTCAACTCTTGTGACTGACTATGCAATGTGTGGCAGCTTGCAACCTCACAAGTGTTGTGTGCACAGGGCTTCAGGTGAATTGCATGGTCAAGATAGCATTAACTGAGTGAGAAGCCATGCTTACTTGCATTGGGCCTCCTTGGTCAAGTCCCCGGGCAATAGAATGGCTTCTTGACCAGCATCTTCCACAGCCTTCTTGGTGATCTCCGCGTCCTTGTCCTCTTTCCAGTAGGAAATGGCAACATGTGCACCTTCACGAGCAAAGGCAAGAGCAATGGCTCGGCCAATCCCAGAGTCAGCGCCAGTGATCAAAGCTACCTGAAGTAGAGGAGTGTCCTGAGGATCCGAATTGGGAACAGTCGTAGTTGGCTTTGATGCTGTTTATGACAGGACAACACTGAGAAACAAAACTATTCGATTGAGTAGCGTTGTGATGATGTACTGCCATTGGGAACACCACCTTGTTCTTGAGCTTGCCTGACCCTTTGTAGCTGTCAAAGCCATAGCCAGGCTGAGGTTTCATCTCATGCTCCTGCAGATGCATGCAAGGTGGTACAGTCTTGATAAGGAAGGTGCAGCTTGCTAAAATGCAAATATTTCAACACGTCGAACAACAAATACTGAGAAAACCTACGTTTCCAGGAGGATCGGGACTCTGGGGTGGAGCAGAGAAGTTTTCGGGATGCTTTGACATCTTTAGGTACGGAGTGGGTGTTTAGCCCTGCGAACGCAGCAAGACAGCTGCAATCAGGCGTCGTTTAATTGCGGTGTTGTCAATATTGCAGGTGTTACCAAGGCATGATAGCTGTGAGGTGGCAGCAGTACAGTGTCGGTGCATGGCAGATCAGTAGCAAACCTTTATTGAACACGGCAATGTACAGTTACACTTCGATGGAATCAGCAGGGTCGGCTTCCCTGCAGAATGTACCAATGTAGGATCGCAAGCTGTTTGCCGTGAATACCGGACGCCTTCGACGCCTTTTCGGATCAGATGCCTCACGTGAATTTTAGGCATGCATGTTGAGTAATTATGAGAGCCTACAAAAGATTTTAACTCTGCATTGCTGCAGACTTACAGGGACTGAGCAATTCGCACGACTAGGCAGCAAAATGAATGGGAGTGTTTCAAGCAACCTCACTGGCTGTGGCTGTGTAAACAGATCAGATGATAGTGTGCACTTCACAAATATTCTCTCTGCCAGTGCTTCCTTAAGCAGGCTACAGTCTCCTCGTTGTCGCCGTCAATGATGTCGAGATGGCCCATGTTAGGCAGAACCTCAGATGTCCAGTCAATAGGAGGATCGCCCCTGGCTGCACGGCGCTCATTTGCTGTCAGGATAGCATCTACATGCTTCTGTACAGCCTTGGGCGATACAATGCTATCCTTACCACCAGCAATGAAATTCACACGCACGTCCAGCAAATCATACAGTGCTGCCACATCTGGTGGATCTTCATTCCTGTAGATTGCAGAATTCCTCTCCTTGCCATAATCAAAGCGAGCAAATCTTCCACTCTTGATCTGCTGCAGCAGGTGCAGGAGAATCTTCCATGTGACTACAGGCATGCCTGCTGGATTGTAGTGCTCTCTTCTGATGGCATCAGCCCATTTGCTTGTATCTCCAGCAAGAACTGTTCTCAATGCTAGAGCAGCCACCTGCAGGACCAGTCTGCCATACTCAGGATACTGTGTCCCATGACAACCAGTCTTTCAGTGACAGACAGACCACGACGTCAAGACAGGCAAGTTTTGCTCATAAGTATCATCCTGAGGATGCCAATAAAGTCCAATGCAGGCAGTGACCTGGCATTGAACTCAGGCTTGTGAATGAGTCTCTCATCACTGCGCAGTGAACATTCAATTTGAGACAGGCAGCCCTTGAACAGCAATGCACACCCAAAACAGCATGCTTGCGACTTGAACACTTGCCTTGTCAAGCGGCTTGAGCGAAGTCACATCATACAAAGCCTTGAAAATGGGCTCTGAAACCAGAGTCTCTTCTGTGAGGCCAATGGGGAAGGCAGTGATGGTCTGCCAGTGGGGAGGTATGCGCAGCAGAAGTCTCAAGATCTGACTGCCAGCGCCCAGCAACCCTACAGTCAACACCAAAATCAGCGTTGACCTGCCTGGTTTGTAGTCAGGATCTGCAGTCAGCATCAGTCAAGATGACCTGCAATGGAAGCTGTGAAAGCAATGCCACTGTATGCTGTGCATGACTCAGAAATGCAACATTCAGAGCACATCGCAGCAAGCAATGGCCATGGTCACAGCTAATCATGCTCATGCTGGGCAACAAACCCACGTTGTCAACCAAAGCTGGCCGGATGAGTGTTGGCAGCTATTTATGCAAAGAGATTGATCGTAGGCTGGCATGCAACGTCAGGTAATGCTGCTTGAAGGCAAATGAGGAGGGAATTGCCCAGTGGGGTAGGACAGGGGGACACCTTTGGGTCGCTGGAAGCCTGCTGGGCCAGCGGCAATGATTTGACTGATGCCATGAGCTTCTCCCCTGACTAAGCAGTCTGTCAGATAGATGAAGACTGCGGCTCCAGCCATGCTGTGCACCAGCTTGATGTGCTCAAAGGCAGGCTTGCTGCCATTCTCTGCCTGCCTGTTGCCCACACAACAACATGCTTGATCCAATGCTCTGAAGCAAGGTCTCCAGGCATTTATATGCACTGTTGCTCATGGCGTGGTCAATAGTAGACGCACTTTGCATGTTGCAATGCTCTCGTGACACCAGATGAAAGTGATATAGGTAAGGGATGCAGCTATGCATATGCCAGCTTTGCAAAAGCTCACGATGACTCGAGCTCATTGCACACCACATTGCTGATGACTCTGTCGGCTGCCCTGATGTCCTGCAGCCCAAGCTCATCTATGCTGTAGTCAAAGTACTCCCCAGAGGCTTCAGAATCTGCAATGTGCAGAGTGCATGTATGAGTCTGCTTATGTGCAAATACACGTGCTATGGGCAAGTTGGTACAAGCAGGGCCATGCCTTGCTCTGCATGTATCACCCTTGGGTCAAGACAGACATACAAGTGGGCTTTGACTGTAGAACTTCCCAGTAAAGGCAGAACCACACATTGTAATCAGAGGTGTTCCTTGTTTGCCTACTTCAACAAAGCGCTGTTCATGGGGCTGTATGGATCACAACTTTCTTGCTCAATGCAGTCAAGCTGGTTGCTCTGCAATTCTGGTCCAAAAGGCAGACAGCATGCTGGCAAGCATAGTCCAAGCCTTTGTGAGCAGCAGAGATTTGTACCTCTGACAAAGGGTGGACAATTCCGGTTGCCAATTAGGAAGACGTCCAAGCCGTCTTCGCGAGCTGATGGAACAAGACTGGCCGCACTCCACAGGTCGTCAAACATGCCAAGATGCATTACGAGCTTGCGGCGCGACTCTGCAGAGCAGCAAAGACTGTGTGCTCTGATGGCTGGTGTCAAGAGCCAGTGCAAGCAGGTAGGATGTGCTGCTTGGCCGGCTTCTGGTGATAATGGTCTTCGACAGCATTTATGGATGCAAGTCATTGCAGCAGTCATCTGACGAAAGGATAATCTAAAAGGAATGTAGCATGAACAAAGCAGCATGAAGCTGCATGCATGAATCAAGAGAGCAAGGCTGCATACCGATGCAAGAAAATGCAAGCTGCCAACCAGCTTGCCCTTTCAGGTGACAGATGCTACACATGATCATGTCTTGTATGCTGGAAGCTTACCTCTGGCAGGAATCCTCACAACAGGTATCCAGTACCCATCTGTTGTTCTTGCATAATGCATCTCAACTGGTAAACCTCTGTCCTTCAATTCATGAATGACGTTGCGGAAAACATCACCCTCTGCTTCTTCTGTCTGCTCTTCAGGCTTTTTCCTGTTGCTCTTGCTTTTGCTGGCATCTGCTTGTGTCGAGCTTGCAGCCTCTTCAATCTCATCTTTAGCCTTTTCTTTTGCCTTTCTGACCTCCTTTTCTGTTGGCTGTGAGAAGAAGCCTCGTCTCCTTTTGTTCACTGGTGCCGCTGCATATAACCCATCATCAAGCTAAGTCACAGTCACACAAGACGTGGGCACTGAAACACAGATCGAACAAGATGGTATTCACCTTGGTAATACTTGACAAGCTTCTTGGGTGGTTCATGCACTTTCGTTTCCGAGTCAGCAGTCTTTGATGACCCCCCTGCCAATACTTTGGCGTGTTTTGCGTATGCAGCCTGGGCAGGAATGCCTGACAGAGTACGCTTTCTCTTGCCCAAGCCAGGAAGCAGCTTTGCTGGACTTCTTGAAGCCACCTATGACAGGTGTCCCTGTTATTCAGGACTCTGCTGCCTACTGTGCGACACGTCTTGGAAACAGGACTTGCCTGTATCAACCTTTGGAATGAGCGTCCAGACGACATGCTTGTTGTTTCTGGCGCGGCTTGAGATGCGTGTCTGTTTTGTTACTGAAGTAACTCTCTACGCTCTAAAAGAAGCTCACATCGACCATTGGTTTCAGAGCCAATGATGACACTTGCAGATGTTCTCTCGTACACAACGGTTTTGAATTGCGCATGCATCCCAGCTGCTGTTGTTCTGGATGTTTCTTGGTAATGTGCTTAGTTTCTGGATCATATGATGCCATGGCTGAAAAGTGTGGCAGACCATGTGCATGCCAACACACAACAGCGCTTTTTGAGCAACAGCCCTACAGGGTAGCTACTCTGACTGCTGCTCTGAAGGCTGTCTGGGTAAACTACTACAGTGATCGCTTGTCTGCATTTTTCATCCGTTGGTCTGACCATTGAGCTGGCAAGAGAATTGCCACAACGCTGAAAGTAGCTGAAGATGCTGTGGGTCTGTTTCCAACCACATCACAGCAACTGCGTGGCAGGACGTGTATGGCTGTTAACTGCCCAAAGCATGACCTCATGCAGCTGCTTGATTTGGGCATGCACTACTTGCCATCCCTGCAACCTCTCACACAGGAAACTGCAATGCTCAAGACGTTCAAGTTGCTCAGCCCAAGACTCAGCCTCGGAGTGGACTGGCAACAAAGGTATAGATTACTGGATCTCACATGCTATGGACTTCAGGAGTGCGTGCAGCTTCTACGTTGCAACTGACACCGACTAGCTTCATTACTCCTGTCAAACTGTTAAATACATATGTACAGAAATGCAGGGCTTCTACATCATGTGTCACAATGATGCTCGACAGCATTTGCTGTAGTCTGCAAACTTGGAATGTATGGTCTCTGCATTGCGGACTGTCTTTCAGCTGCAGCAAATGTGACATCTACAAGTTAAAGCAAGTCGTTAGATCGCCAGTGATGAACCAACAGGCAAGTCTGCATTTTGCTTGTGTCCTGGCCTTGAACGTTGTTTGACATCCTGGTTGATGTGCGGGTCCATTATGATCATGTTGAGCTGCAATGGTCTGCTTCATACTGTTGCCACAAAGTGCCTCTTTTTAACATATTGGTGTATTTGACATCTAGGACAGCATAGCAGCTGACGCGCATAATGTTGCCATTCAGCAGTTGTCACTTCTGCAACAAACAGAGAGCCTTGGCATAGCCAGCCCTTTAATGACCACTCCATGCATGTGGCTTTACGACACTCAGGCCGCTTGAAGCTAGAATATTACGCCTTGGACCCTGCCATCGAACTAACTGCGTTACCGAGCAAAAGTGTAATTAGCAGGAAGTTACGCAACTGATGAGGATTGTCAGATTTGTGGTTCATGACATTTATGTCTAGCCTTATGCATATGCCCACCTGTGAGGCTGCAAGCGGTGTCTGGGCGGTGTGAGCAAAAGAAGGTTTACGGGGTGAGCACATGCACGCCATGGCATGCATGCCAGTTGCAGTGTGCACCAGGACCTTTCTGGTGAAGATAGGATACATTTATTACATGACTGCGGGCCACCTCATCTGGCCAGTCACGGAGACCTTCAGCAGCACGCTGGGATGTACATGAGTTTGTGTGATACTGAGCATGACCAGACACTGTGAGTTTATCTTGGCTGCTTGCAACTTGAAGCAGTGTCTAATCTGTATCATGCCTATTTCTTCGCCCAAACTGGTAGGTGAGACCCATCACACATTTTGCTGCAATGTTAGTGTGACCAGTATAGTATGTGGGAGGTCATGTCTTTTGTCAGAGACCATTGACACTCTACAGGCACTTGCTACACACCAACTGCACAGCTATGCAGACAAGTCACCTCAGAATGTGCATAGAAGATGCATCTGTTGCTGCTTACATGATCATGACCTGTACCTTGCCAACAAGGTATTGACGGCAGCTTAGACTAGCTTGTAGTGGGAGCTTTACTGCTCGTGACCAAGACTGGTCACTGAATGCGCTGAAGCTGATCTGTAAAGGCAGGCTCAAGCATGTGCATGCGTCTGCCTTGACGCAGCAATTTCCTGAGCTGTCCAGAGTACACAGCGGGCTGGATAGCTAGAGTTCATCCAAAGGCATGAGGTAGCTGACTATGCAGCTGATGCGCCTTTTGTGCTGCTGATAACCTTTTGTGTGCCAAACCACATGCGCCCTCATGCCATTCAAGCCAAGGAGAGCTCAAGCAAAGCAAGTGACACAGAAGCAGAGGGATGACGCTGGTCATGCATAGCATGCCTCTGCACCCGGCATGGGTAGTACGTCACTACAGGTGGCGGTCTCACAATGATAACCTGCTGTGCAGGACAGCAGGTTTGCACCTCAGGGGAATATTAGACTAGTCAGCAATGCTGCATGGCTGCATGAGCAGCCAACTAGCTTGCTAGCAGACTGCAGGAGTAGAGCTGCTGCAGGCAGTCTGAAGCAAAAGCAGCATTGTGCTCTCTGTTGGCCGTGTTGAGCGCTCTCTGAAATTGACACATAGCTGGCTGCACTAAACATCACATGTCCAGAACGTTCCTCAGCGAGCAGATGAGGCAGGCAATTGTGTGCAACGTTCCTGGGCTGCTGTCTGAGTGGTGTGTGACACACTGCTTGTCTAACCTGAGGAGTTTGAACAGTAAACCATGCTCAGCATGAGAACTTGCATGGTGCTCGCTGCAAACGCTTTCCATCAGATTCTGTGCACACGTGTGCACATCTGCGATCAGCAGTGTTCGTCTGCTGTACAGTAGAAATGTTTGCCTAACGATGATGTGTCAATCTGATGCTTATTGGCTTCTGGTTTCATGCGGCTGTGTGATTGCTTGCTCCTGAAATGCGCTTATGTGTTGCATGATGTCTGTGATGCATGCTACAGCAGTCTGCTGTATTGTGAGCGCATCAGGGAGGGGTTTCCTGCTGCAACGTCGATCTTGACAGCACTGCCCTGCAGACTGCTATATGATGCCTGGGCCTGTCAGCCATGCCCATGGTACATGCGGCTTCAGCATCACCCATAAAGCCGCATGTACCATGTGCAAGGAGCACTAGGGGTGATGCTGCACACGAGCATTCTTCTCCATTTTTCTGAGAGCCAGGGCTTGGCTGTCAAATCTAACAATTTTGAACCCCTGCGCTGACGCCGATCGTGACTTGACTAAAAGGGTCGTCATGTGACAGCCCGTGCGGATGATGCACAACTTTACTTTACGAACTTTGTCTGAGCTGTTAATGAGGCCAAAATCAAGTGCAGATCTGCGCTTAGCGGAGAGAACCTCGTGCTTGACACTCTGTGCATAGTGCAAAATCTTCAGGTGCGCTTGCCCGCTCTGCTGTGCATCTCGGTCAGGCTTTGCTCTTCCATCTCTGCAACGCTTCCGTTGATCAGTTCGGTACAATCGTTTGTTTGCGAAGCGCATGCACTGCTGACGCCTCTCGCATGTTCATAGATTGCACACAGTCTGCAGTTTCGGCATGTTTGCACAGTGTTCATTTCTATGCGTGTTGCGCAGCGCAAGTAGGCCAGGGTTGACCTAGGATTCCGTGACCATACTTGCCCTGCCGCGCACCTCTGCTCGCATTCCCCCTCCTCTGCTGCGCAACCACTGTCATTACTTTCCCGACCTAAAAGGCATATGTTTTGAAGACGGGTACTACTGCATGCCCGTACGTTCTGCGACTGGCGATATCTGCATGTGCATGCCAGTCGGTCAAAGCAAACAACTCCGCTGTCGCTGCAATCACGTTGGCCTTCTTGCAGGTCAGCTATTCAACAGCCATCTTACTTTGTCGCCGACCCAATGGCCGCTCAGATCTCCCACAAGCGAACCACACCCAGATGTGTGTGCCCCATCGACCCAGCAAAACACCCGTGGGAACAGGAGAAGAAGCTGCACAACAGATGGCACCCAGACATTCCTCACGTACGTTGCAAGTTTTTGTGTCATGCATTCATGCCATGTGAACTGACATGGAGCTTTCAGTTGCTTTTCGAGCTGCCTTTTGTTGTGACTGGTGTAACTGCTCAGTGCCACATGCAGGTTGACACAGTAAAAGAGGGAGAGTGCTTTCGTGTGGAGACTCAGGACTGGACAGGTGGCCAGATTAAGGACAATGACTCAGCAGAAGACATGAAGAACATTGACCTGTCACTGGTAAGCCTGCTCATAATATACACCTTTGCTTGCTCTTGCATCTTTGCCAATTTGCTGCCCAAAAGCTGAACATGTCACATGTGCTGTCAGGCCACAGCTGTATCTGTGATTTAAAGTGTACACTTGCATGATGGATTTTCAGTGCAGCTTCTGTTCTGTCAGAGCCATGCTTTGCATGATGCACTTGTAGCCTTGTGCCATCACTTGCCCTGTTCATGCTGTGCTGCATTTGTTGCTGCTATCAGCATGCCAAAGCTTAGGTCTGGTGCTTTGCAAAAGTCATCTGGCGTCTCATTTTCCTATGATGTCCCCTCTGTAACACTCTTGATCAGGTCACCCTCTTGGACGCAAGCCATGTCTGTCTGTGCAGGTCCACAACCTGAGTGGTCCTTTCCGTGTGGAGGACACAAAGGGAAAGCCAGCTATGCCTGGGGACCTTTTGGTGGTTGAGATCCTGGACTTGGGCCCACTGGAGGGCCATGAGTGGGGTTTCACTGGGATCTTTGACCGTGAGAATGGAGGAGGCTTCTTAACAGACCACTTCCCTGAAGCCTGCAAGGCCATTTGGGACTTTGAAGGCATCTACTGCTCTTCACGCCACGTACCAGGTAGGAATAACTTAGTTCCACCTGTTCAACAGCGATGTCAAGGGTTGCGAGGCTGTCAGATGGGGAGCCTCTGGCAGGCAGCTGCATGTGTAGCGATCTATGAGGACTTGACCGTCCAGGCAGAGATCCTGCCTGGACGGTCAAGTCCTCATAGATTGTGAGCTTGTCTTGAAGTATGATGCCTGGACACAGATCTGTGCACTCCGCATACCTGTCTGTTGACAGTGTCAAGCATTTGCTGGGAATGTTTGCAACTTGCCAGCTGCCAGAGCCTGTATGTGGCCGATGGTTAACTTGGTGATACACGCAGACTGTACATGACCCACATGTGACTTTGATCTGATGGCAACAGCTGTTACCAAGGGCAGTTGGGGACCTGCAATGGCAAGCAGAAGCTGCCTTTCTGTCTGCATCTGTTCCTGCTGTCAATCAGCTTGAGAACTCAATTTGAGACAACAATTCATCCATGAAATGAGAAATTGCTGTGCAGGGGTGAGGTTCCCAGGGCTGATCCACCCAGGCCTGATTGGTACAGCCCCCAGTCATGAGCTCTTGAAGATCTGGAACGACAGGGAGCGTAAGTTGGTGGAGGATGGAGAAAAGGCAGTCACCCTTGGAGGGGTCCTGCACACCCGCCCCCTGGGTATGTCTGAGATTTCTCACTCTGTACTAAATGTCTTGTGCGCTTTGCTTTGGCAGCCAAGCGAAGCTGTGCGTCGACACCATAGTTCTGTGTCAACAAGCCTTGATTGAGCGTGCTGTGCCGTGCTCACTTGCATCAAGCACAGGTGCACCAGACTTGAGGCTCAGGCATCTACAATCTCAGTGGCTCACAACATCTGCAGCTCAGCAACTTGCACTTCTCAGGCTTTCATCAATCAGCTTACATTTCTTGTCTTTGGGACTCATCCGGGGAGTCAACTTTATTTGGTGTGCACATCAGTACTGACCAGAGACTTTACGTGCAAGCGCCACTGCATTGAGGATGTACTTTATAGTCAGCTCTTATACTGATACACAAGCCAAATTACTCATGTCCTGTCAGGCAGCGCTTACCAGTGGCTTTGAATATGTTGTTCCTGGCCAGTGTGTCTTCATGTGCCCTCCTCCATGTGACAGCCTGCTTCCTCCTGTCATAGCACTGAGTCACCTCACACCAATCAGAGCTCGTTCCTTTGTTTACGGTAGCTGTGCACCTTGCCAGATCACCATTCACTTGCCAGACCACCATTCACATGCCAGATCACTATTCACTTGCCAGATTACCATTCACTTGCTGCCCTGCTGATTCCTTTCCTGGTATAATGCAGCCAACCTGCCAGAGCCTGTTGGGTGCCTGCTGGGTAGCATGGACAAGAGCAGCGATGAGTTCAAGAAAGCTGCTAAGGAGGCCGCCAGGACCATCCCCGGCCGAGAGCACGGAGGCAACTGCGACATCAAGAACCTCACCAGGGGCTGCAAGGTTCACACTCTCATGCATGATGCCAGCACCATGCTCGATTTGAATGCTTGATGCGCATCTGTCATGCTGTGCTGGGCAATCAGGCATATGGAGGCAAGCTTGACGTGGCAAGCAGCACTCAGGGCTGCAGGGTTACTTCCCTTAGGACAAGGTTGAGTGCAAGAAGTGTGAGACACAGTGGTTGCTGTGGCCTGTTGCTGCTGGTTGTTAGTTCTGCATGTCATGCTTGGTAACAGGACAGCGGCTGTTCCTGTTACTAAGCTTCTTTGGAGCTAGAGGGCACATGCGCTGTGTCTGCATGATGGGCGTTGCTCTTTTGTCCCTTGTTGGTGTGGTGTTTGTGACAGCCAAGTCACAAATGTCATCCAATGCATGAAGACTGCTTCTGCTACTAAGGGCAGATGACGGCCTCAAGTTCTGGCAGCATTGGTGCCTGAAGCAATGGTCATCACATCTGCATTTTCTGCGCGTACACCAATGTTTGATGTTGAACATAGGTATACTTCCCTGTGTTCATTGAGGGAGCCAACTTGAGTATGGGAGACATGCACTTCAGCCAGGGAGACGGCGAGGTCTCCTTCTGCGGTGCCATTGAGATGTGTGCAGCTTTTCTCACACTCAAGTAAGCGACTCCCCTCCTCAAAACTTTCTCTGGTCTGCGTCTGCAGTCCAAGCCTTGCATGCATGCCATTTCACAGGCAAGTGGTGGTAACATGCTCCCTACAGTCCCTTTTCTTTGACATTTCTGGGCTCGTTTGTGGCATATAGTGTGTGCTCATGTTTCACATGCTAGGCCATACATGTGCTTGCACCCTCAAGCCCATGTGCCAAAAGTACCTCTGCAGAACCCAAATTATGCAACATCTGAATCGCAAGATGCACTCAGATCTTGCCTTGCACCACACAAAAAGTTCACCCCTGTCTGCGCCACAACTACATGGTCTTCATCTGTCCTGTGTCTGTGCAGATGCACCATCATGAGGGGAGGCATGGAGCAGTACCTAACCCCTATGGGACCCACCAAGCTCCACGTCAACCCCATCTTTGAAATCAGCCCCCTGGAGCCTCACTTCTCGGAGTGGCTGGTGTTTGAGGGGCTCAGCATTGATGAATTTGGTCGCCAGCACTACCTGGATGCCTCTGTGGCCTACAAGCGCGCAGTGCTCAACTGCATCCACTACCTGGCCAAGTTCGGCTACACCAAGCAACAGGCAAGCTTTACCTCACACAATCTGCACAGATTGGCTTTGACGCTCATAGGAAGATGCAAATGTTTGGCTGCTGCCCAAATGCTTTGAGCCCCTTTGGTGAAGACAATATTTGGCTGAGAAGAAAACCTAGGCGTGCCTCAAATTAGCAATGCTGCCTGACATGTGTACAGTATGAGGTCACTGCACCAACTCGCTGCACCACAGCACGTCCTGACTCACTCCACCAAAAGATGCCCCTGGCGCTATGCTGTACATCTTGATATCTCAAGACATGCGTGTTCATTTGTGCTTTTGCTGTCACTGCATATGTGGACAGGACCAACTGATGATGTGTGTTCATTGCAGATCTACCTGATGCTGTCCTGCTGCCCATGTGAAGGCCGCATCTCTGGCATTGTGGATGCCCCCAATGCTTGCTGTACCCTTGCCATTCCTATTGCTATCTTTGACCAGGTGACATCTCTGAGCTGCAGTCACAGCATTGCATTTCCAGTTGAATATGCAAGCACTTGTGGCTGAATCCCGTACCGACGATAAAGTTGGTCCAAATTATATATAAGGTCACACCCCTCCAGAATATTGGAAAAGACTTTTTTTTAAATAAAAACCCTAAAAACGACTTTTTATTATTTTTAAAGAAGGTCGGCGAGGCCCGGAGTAAATTTAATGCACTTTATTAGAGGTCGGTTGGCTTGACACACCATAAAATAATGCTTTGACTTCGACAACAACACTGCGCAGCATGTGCATACACTCATATTGTCAGCAGCTACGGCACAAGCCTTGACTTCAAGCAGAATTCGGGCAAGTTACAGTCGATCAAACCAGGAATTGTGTGTTTCGTTTGGCCAAAACCAAAGCGCAATGCACCTGACAGGCTCTTCAGGGCAGACATCGCGCAAATCACTCACAAGCAGATCAAAGACATGTGCCCGTTGATGTCACAGCGTCCCGGACGCTCTGCAATACGCTAAAGATCATTTCGCGCTCAACTTCACATTTTAATTGCCATTATCGATTTATTTTTAAGTCTGGTCGGAAGTGGAAATGATTTTTTTATATTAAGGGTAAACAAGATCGCACCAAAAAGCAATTAATTATTAAAAGGACCAACTTTATCGTCGGTACGGTAGGCAGTAATGTGTCACATCAGCTGGAGTGTGACTGTCTGCCTTTGCTTTCACAATAAACTGTCCTTGCTCTCACCGCCCTAAGTCATTCAGTTACGACTCAGCTAGTGTCATTGCCATGGGTACTTGCTTTTGCTGCTGATATCAAGGACTCTAGGCAGACCTCAATGCAACACTGAAAGTTCTTCAACAATGCAGGACATTCGCCCATGCAAGGAGGGACCCCCAGTTGGCCCCAAGCTGATCAACAGGGGTGACTTGGCCAAGTGCAAGTATGATGGCAGCCTGCCACTCACCAAGCCTACATGCAATGGATGCTGCTAAATGCAGGAAAGCAGGCATTTGCAAGCCAGCTGCAGCTTATCAAGAAAATGTACACAATGACGTTTGATGGGAAATCTTGTTTGCTCCTGTCCACTGAGTTTGTGTGAGCTGTGTGTAGGTGATGCTACGTTTTGTGTGACCATTTCCAGTTTTGTGTACACGTAACTGTTCTTATGCTTGCTTGTTGTACTAACAACAATATGTGAGTGACCACACTCTGTGGCTAAATACTTTTAAGTGTTGGTTACCGATGTTGACACTTGCTTGTACCAATCACAAGCAACTAGGTTGCACTCCACACCAGCACTGTAAATATTAGCAACAATGCCCATGATTGTGCCGTCCCTTTATACACTCTGCAAACGCTGGAGATATATGTCACGAGCGAGCAGCAGCATGCGCAACATGGCTTATTCTGCAACGTGTGGTGAGGCAAGCATGTCAGAAATGACTGAACGATGTGCCAGATTGCATGCATGGGCACTTCTTCTGGGTACTTCTTCTGGGTACTTCTTCTTGCCTTTAGTTCCCTTGTCCATGTCAACGATGCCTGTCAACTGCCAGCGCAATTGCGCTGCTTTTCCTGCAACTTGTTGTCTCCGTGTGTGTACATGTGACTGCTCAGTTGTCTGCTTGGCTTGCTTTGTGCCATCAGCCGCCTGTGCTGCTTGCTCTCCGTGTAGATCCCTTCAGTCGTACCTGACATCGTTCGCCCCTGTTGTGTGTTGGGCGGTCAAGTCATCCTGCGTCTCAAGCGCGATCGTATGATGCGTTGAAATTGCTTTTTAGTCAGTTCTGCATGCGCATCATCGCGTAGATAGAGCTTTCGCTCCAGCTTGACTCGCATCAACTCGCGATGGACGGGGTTTTGAACAAGTTGAAAAATCTTGACGCATACCCCAAAATCAATGAGGATTTCTTTACAAGAACCTTTTCAGGAGGCGTGATTACCGTAGTCAGCAGCCTGGTCATGCTATGCTTGTTCTTCTCAGAGCTTAGTAAGCAACTGCTCTGGTTGGCATATGTTTATGCGCAGAGCGTCTGGCATGCGCTGTCTGATCTCCCAAAAGGCTGTCAGTTCAACTGTGAATTCCAACGCAGCTATGGCTTCAGGTCTATGGTTGCGCATGAATACCATCAGTGAGCTGTCTGTTGACTCCTCACGAGGGGAAATGATGGATATCAATGTGAGCCCTATATGTTGTTGATTAAAGGTCGAATGCACCACTGGATTGAGCCAAATGATATACTTCAGATGACTGCAGCATGCATGCCGCTGCCGCATGCATGCATGCATGCTAACAACCCTGCGTGTATCTCTGCTTGACCTTGATGATGGACTGCAGTTTGACATCACATTTCATAAGCTGCCATGTGCATGGACATCCTTGGACGCTATGGACATCAGTGGAGAAATGCACCTGGATGTGGTAAGCTCATATGTGTTTTCCTTGTTGCCATCACTTGCCTGCATCAGACAGCTTGCACAAGAAGTAGATCACCTGCATAAGCATGTGTCATGCAGCGTGCAGCACCAACAAAGTATTCTACACTTTTTCCAACTTTCCTTCCCCCACTTGTTTCCCGCATGCAATTTGCAGGATCATGATGTGTACAAGAAGCGATTACAAGCTGACGGAACTCCTATTGATGAGGGTACCAAGCATTCCATTGGGCCTGAGAACATTGATTTAATGTCAAAGGACAAAATTGATGAAAATGGCACAGTGTGTGGGAGCTGCTATGGTGCCCAGACTGCCACACAGCCGTGTTGCAATAATTGTGATGAGGTATGGTCTCTGCATATGTGGCATAGAGCGTGCAGGGCTATGCTGTCAAGGTGCCAACTTTAGACACGTCGTGAAATCTTTCAGGCACTTGAGCATGTCATTGTGAGTATATTGTTGTGTCTGCAACAGTTGTCGTAGCTTCCACAATTCAACAGGACCCAGGTACAGCTGCAAGCTTTTGAATATGATCACATGTCCATCAGAAGCTGATGTGCAGGTCAGGAGTGCATATCGGAAGAAAGGCTGGGCTTTCACAGATCCTCAGGGCATTGAGCAGTGCGCTCAGGAGGGCTTCTCAAAAGCCCTGCAGGAGCAGGCAGGGGAAGGATGCCACATGTGGGGGGCAATCTCCATCAATAAGGTGGCTCCTAGATCATACGCCTCCCGCTTCATTCTGCCTATGTTTACAGGCATCCCTGCAGTGTCTCTTCTTCCTACAGCCATCCTGTTCCCCATGTCTAGCAAGCAGTCTAAGCAAGCTATTTCTGCCCATCCCCTGCCACATTGTGAACAAGGCTTGGATGCTTCTGTGGCATGCATAGTACGCGCATTGCCAGAGGCAAAGTTGACCACACGGTGTGTGGGATGGCCACACTGAATGGCCTGCCTTTTGATTAGGTGGCTGGCAATGTCCATTTTGCGCCTGGCAAGTCCTTTCAGCAGGGCAACATGCACGTGCATGACCTAGTGCCCTTCCCAGACAAGAACTTTGATTTGAGCCACACCATTACCAAACTGACCTTTGGGACGGGGTACCCCGGCCAGCAAAACCCCCTGGATGGGGTGTTCATCAACCAAACCACCTCCTCTGCCTCCCAGGCAGCTACTGGCATGTGGCAGTACTTCCTCAAGGTGTGGCACTGGGAACACCTGCAGTATGCCTTGTGTTGTGCATCAGACCTTGATGACCTTGATGAAGCTGGTGCAAAGCAGTGTGCGACTGCTCTACAAGCTGTCTAGAAGGCACCAAGGTCATTGCAGTGACTGCTTCAAAGATGTGTTACAGCAACTTGGAGGCGGCTTGCGGCCTTAAGCTCATGTAAATGTGCACTCCCCAGCTCTCTGCTGACGTAGGTTTGTCAGTGATGTGCTTAATGGTGGCTGCAGAGAGCTTTCGGATGATCATATGCCTTGCAGGCAGTTGTCATGCTGTTGCAGCACTTCCATGAGCGCCAGCAGGCATCGCACTCCTTGTTGCACTTATTGCACCAGTAACGTGCTGCAAGCACATAATGTCAGGTCCTAGTGTTCTGTGGTGAACGAAGACCACTGCACAAATGCATTAGTCAATACAACAGTATGGTACGGCTCCATCATTATGCGCTTTGTCCTGCAGGTGGTGCCGACAATGTACAGTGATGTGAGAAACAAGACAATACATAGCAATCAGTACTCGGTCACAGAACACTTTAAACGTGCAGAGATACAGCAAGGGCAGAACATGCCAGGCGTGTTCTTCTTCTATGACCTGTCACCCATCCAGGTGACCTCTCAGCTGTGATGCGCTTTCCAACAATCCTTCATCTAAAGCTTGTGGTGCCCCTGTCTGAATCTGCTGGTGCTGCATACAAAGGGTTTCTGTATGTGCTTGCAAAGAACTTAAATTTACAAGACATGTGGAAGCACATGAATGCATGCATTTTCTGTCTGTGAAAGGCAGCATAGGTTGAAAGGGACGTGTAGGGTGTCTAAACTGCGCTGCCAAGGTTAATTGTGGGGCTGAGGAACATATGTGGCCAACATGTGTGCCATCACGCCTGTAAAATGCTTGCGCAGGTGCAGTATCGAGAAGAATACAAGTCATTTACCCATTTCTTGACAAGTGTTTGCGCAATTGTTGGTGGGGTCTTTACAGTATCAGGGTTGATAGACTCCTTCATCTACCATGGTCAAAAGGTGTGCTTCAAAATTCTGCCATGGCGTTTGATGCTTGTTTGTGTTCTTTAACTGCCCTCTTTTGTTCCTGCTGTATCATTGAACTCGAACTGTAGCAGTGCATTCATGTGAGTACATGTATATACTATCACTTTGCTGCCTAAATCAGCGTGGGGAATTCTTGCAGGCAATCAAGAAGAAGGTTGACCTTGGGAAGCAAATATAGCCAGCAGCATTGACGTACTAGCTTAGATTTGATCTCTCTCTATCATATCAATAAGTATACTTATGAAACCTCTCCTTTCCACCTTGATGTCTACGACAAGTGCATGTTGCAGCAAATGTGCTGGCCTTTGCTGGGTCAGTTGTACAGCCGTGGCAAGTGAAGGAATATTGCTTTCAACGCTTTAGCCATGAAAGGACTAATGTGGAGAGGCCATTAGGTGATCGCGTCATTCGGCTCTGTGGGAGCTTCTGACGCAGTAACTGGCAACCATCTGCAGGACCGCTCCACCGAGTAAGTACAGGTCTTTGAGCCGCATTACACTCTTCTGTCCATACTCGGGAAGCTGCTTGCCACATACCTTTGTCTTGCGGACTGCACTGGCTGCGCTGGCCCGTGTTTGACCAGCCCTGCTGTTGCTGATTGTTGCCAAGTCGCCACTTGCCGGTGATCTGCCACACTTTGCTGCCTTGGACTTTGGCAGTGCAGCTCACAGAAATCAGTGACATCTTCAGCCGTTGTAATGGCTTCCAAGCGCATTCAAAAGGAGCTGCAGGCATGGGGTTGATAGGCTATCCAGGGTTTTGCTTTTTGCAGAACCTCTGTTTCGACTGTCGTGTTGCACCGCAGGACTTGCAGAGAGATCCACCAACATCTTGTAGCGCGGGACCATCGGGAGACGACTTGTTCCATTGGCAGGTTCGCGATCTCAACTAGATGTCTTGGCTTGTTTGAGTGCTTTACTTGACTATTGCTGCTGTTCAAGCGATGCAAGGTCTTCACAATTTAGCCCTTGAGCGCACTCTTGCTTCTGTCTTCAATCTTGAGCGACATTTCACCTTGCATCTGCTGCTGTGTACTTAAACAGTCAGTGTATACACAGGCAACAATTATGGGCCCTGGAGACAGTCCATACTCAGGCGGAGTGTTCTTTGTCATGATTCATTTCCCTCCAGACTACCCATTCAAGCCTCCCAAAGTGCAGTTTCAAACAAAGGCAAGCGTTCATGTCACAAACTGAATTCATCGAGTCTGGCCAGAGGTCTAAACCAAAGCCTGCTGTACGCAGGTGTACCACCCCAACGTGAACAGTCAAGGTAGCATCTGCCTAGATATTCTCAAAGAGCAGTGGAGCCCTGCCTTGACTATCTCTAAGGTATGACAGGCATGCAAGCAATTTAGCAATAAAGTAAATTCAGCCAGAGGGCTGATAGGCTTGTGCTGCAGGTGCTGTTGTCAATCTGTTCCTTGCTGACTGATCCCAACCCAGATGACCCATTGGTCCCTGAGATTGCACACATCTACAAGACAAACCGTGCAAAGTATGAAGAAACCTCAAGGGAATGGACTAGAAAGTATGCAATGGGATAGTTCACTTGATTTAGCTGCAGTCTGGTACAACCTGCTGTTGTGTCAACGAACTAGGTGCATTGCTGCTGAATTTGTGGCAGGCCAAGCCTTCTGTGCACCTCCTTGTGCATCGGCAGAATTCTTCAGCAGCCTGGGTTTGGTGTCTTTCATAATCGTACCCTGCTTTGTGCTATGTGCATGTGGAACATAATTGCGCATCAGCAGCCCTAGGCTGCTGTGAGCAGGCATACCTGTGGCAGGCCTGTATCTTGCCCTCATGATTCTGAGCTCGAGAATGACTATGCCGATCATACTTTTATGACCTCAAGATTAATGGCACAGGTGTGTCAATATTTTTCTGATGCTGGCTGTGGATTCGATGCTGCTTGGTGTGCCACTAGACTCTCGTATTGTGCCACTACTGCCAGCACATTCTGGCATGCATGCAGAAAGCTCGGAAACCGCAAGGCAACAAAATGAGCTCTATGTTCAGTATAATGGATCATTACACCACGGACATTTGCTTGTATAATGACTCGTGACGCATCCGGACTCAGCACAAACTCAGCAGGGCTTCACAGCTCAGCCGTGAGTCCACGCTCTGCGCGTCAAGACCGTTGTACGCAACGCGTTAGATCAACGCATGGACGTTGTCGTGTCGCGTCTGCAGCAACGGGCTATACCTCTGATGCAGTATACTTTTGGCATTTGGCGATCAGCACCAGAAGCGATGCCTGATCTGGTATTCTTTGCTTTGTTTGATGCTGTACAGTCATGAAAGCATAGCGGTCTTTCAGGAGGAGCATGGCGCATCCTTGGCAATTTTACGCGAAAGTTTCCGGGGCTTGCTTGTTGGTGAGTCCGCCTGTGATCAGCCTTAATAGGATGATTGGCTGTAGCTATTTGCCCCAAAGCTGCAAGGGATCATTGCTGTAGCTGGGAGCGGGCATGGAGGGGTTCATGATCAAGACTGGCTTTTATGACAAGTATGCACCTCCACCACTTGCTCAGCTTCACGCTTGAGACCCAGCTCCATTTCACGTTCTGCATCGGCAGGGTAACGGAGATAGAGGCAGAGCGACTCGAAGAAACAAGAGAAGACAGGGAAGCTTTCCAGAAAATGTTGAGAGCTGAAATTGAGCGTCAGGCCAAGGAGAAGCATGTGCAGATCAAAATACCTGAAAAGTCGTCGTAGTTTTGTACCATCTGCAACTGGCTCAGACACCACCCCATGGAGCTCTTCACCGAGTTCACAAAGCGTCTTGAGCTCACTGGAAACGAACAAATGCTCAGCTTTGCCAAACAGACGTGGCAGCAACTGGATGACCATGCTGCTCAAGGCCCAGATGCTTACAGGCAAGTCCTTAGAGCCTGCGAAAGAATTTGCACAGACCATCCATGTCTACCACATGCACAATCTTCCTTATGTGCTTCACAGGTGCTACATGCAACAAAGTGTATACAGGTCAGCAGCTGTGTTGCTGCAGGAAGTTCCATGACAAGAAAATGTCACAGGCCCTGGGAAATGCCCGCCCTGACAGACTGGCTGACAGGAAGGCCTTGTTGAGAGTAGATACCAGCATTCTGGCAAATGCCAGTAGTGTGCTGCTTGATACAGCACAAGTGTGCATTAGAATATACCGCTCAGCACCAAGCCTAGCTGCGTCAATGTCTGGTTCGCTGACTTGCAGTAAGTCACAAACCAGCACAGACAAGCAATCTGCCCAGCCCAAACTCTTATGGCAGTCAGCGAATCTGACAACAGATGCTAAGGGCATCATCATCGTGGATATAGAATGCTCGGCCAAAGCAACAGATGCTGCATTTGAAGGCCATTCCAGACTTGCCAAGTCAAGCCTGATGCAGCAAGTCTTGCAATATGTACAACAGGAAGCAGGCGTCAAGCTTGCCACCAAGTCTGCCAAGGTGAGAGTGGTCAGGTCTTGCATTTGTTGCTTTGTTGCTGCTGACTGGCTGCAACATACCCCTCAAGTCCGGCAGCTAATGCCCTGACAGTGGCTTCATAAGCCTGTTGGCTTGTATGCAGATGTCTGTGCTATCATCTGAGAACATTGTATCCAAGGATCCCTCAGCTTCAGGCAGGCATGAAGATTTATCACAGATCCCTGCTGCCTCATCTTCGCATTTGCCTGCGTCATTGCTAAGCAAGCTGTCTTTGGTAAAGCCAGAAGACGAGCGTACACATAAGTCATCAGGTGATTCTTTGCCTGCCAGGGCCACAGCAACTGAGCCTGCTGTGCCATTGACACAAGCAAAGAAACGACCTCTTATTCAAGAGCTGTGACTTGAGCCTGTGATAGTGCTATACCTTTGGCGCCTGTACTGAAATGTGAACGGTGTCTTGCACTGCACTCATGGTGTTATACAAACGTCAAATGCTCGAAGCCATGGACATGATGCAGCGAGCTTTACTTGAGTTTACATGCCCTTAGGCTTTGCAAACGAATTGGTGTTTGCTGTTACAGTCAGCAGCAGATGCTACGTTGGTTTTTCAGCAGCTATTGACGTCAACGGTTCTACTTGATTGTAACATGACTCTCCGAGATGTATCTCAATGCATTTCATTACATTGCGCAGCCTAACACAGCCTTGCATGGCTGCATACTGTCTGTACTGCAAACTCTATGATCCAGGCATTTCAGCGGGCTCTGCAAATCAGTGTATCCTTGGAGACATGTACCTGAGATCCAATCCATCAAGGAAACCAATTGGTGTTAGACATGATCACATCTGTTCCGTGAGTAGCAACAATTGTAGTAGGAAAGTTGAGGTGTCCAGAGATCGATTGATGGTTGTAACCAATGGGAGACTGCAATGTTGCATCAATGTTGATTAAAAAGCTTTTAAGGTAGTTCTGGTCATGCTGCGAATCACACCTTTGAATTCAGTTGCTTGTTTGTACAAAGTGGCTGTGGCAAATTTTTGAACAACAGTCGCAGGTTCATTTGCGCAATTGTATGGCTCATAGGCAAAATGCTCCATGGTCATCGGATTCATACCACTAAGGTATGAAAAAATGCTTACACATATGCCACAGGCGTACGCCGTCAGTACGTCTGAAGCTCTGAGTAATTGCGTGAGTCACAATCCGGATTCTGCGTGAGTCACATTGCCGTTTTTCCCGAGACAAACGCTCAACACGGCACGTACTTTGACAAGATTGGCGCTTCAATGCCATGAGGAACGTTGCCAAACGCAGTAGCGGTCATGCTTGGCTGCCATAGAAGGAAGTCGCGGACTCCTGAGCCACAAGTCAAGTTGGGGTGCTGTCAAGCGCAGTCTGTGCTCAGCGTTTGACGCAGCAACGTTTGAGATACCTCACATGTTGTGCGAGATGCATCAGAAGTGCCAGCAGCTCAATCGCGATGCATACAGCCAGCTGTCGGCAAGTAAGACCGTTACGGGTCCAAATCCTTAATACGTGACGCTGTCGCTCTGGGGAAGAAAGCGATACTGTCACACTCAAAGCGCAAATCAGCAAAATACGCTGCACATCACTAGTGCTACGTCCTTGACGCCCGTGAGGAGTGCAAACCCGGTCGAGTCAGCTTCTGCAGTCCCGAGCTTGGTGCCGACACCTCAGGGGACCTCACATGGCACACGCGACAGCATACAGAACCAGGAGAAGTACTGCGCTCGCGGCCGCAATATCGCTGCTGCTGGTCATTGGGCTTTGGCTCAATTCCCAGTCAGCAAAGTCACGGGACAGTACCCTTCAGACTGCAGTCATACCTTCCACTGGTGACAGCAACTGGAGACCTTGGCTTAAAGCCTCAAAAATACGTGTGTCAGCAGTGGCTTTCTATGGTAGAAGGCGTTATGTCAGAATTCTCGACAAGTACCTCAAGCAGAACCTGATATCTGCAGGAGGTCTCCTTGAGGAGGTATCACCCTTTCTGTGCTCACCTGCTACTCCTGGCTTGGTGATAGGAAAGTCTGGATTGCCAAAATCCAAACCCAGCCATGACGCCATTTTGTTCTGCATCCAGGTGTTGTGGATTGTGCGCACAGATGATCCAGATGATCTTGATTGGCTGCAACAGACCTTACTGCCCAGTGAACCCAAGTATTATAAAAGCATGCAATCTTCAGGTGTATATACAGCTTATGTTTTGCTTTGATCTTCAGAGCGACTGGCTCGCTGTTTAGCTGAAGACTTCTTGTGCATGTGGTGTCAACCTTGGGCACTCAACTTGGTGTGTCTAAGTCATGCAGGCAAAGGATTTGCTAATCACTACAGACAGCTTGCCTCTGATACATATTATATCAAGCTAGATGACGACATTGTGTACATTAACGAGGGCGCCATTGAGGCAATGCTGCATGAGAAGTTGAGGAGCCGCTTTTGGATCATCTCAGCAAATGTCATCAACCACTCAGGTGCATATTGCATACCTAGGCCAACACCGAACATTTGGCACAGAATGCCTAGCATCATATACTTGCTGCAATCATCACTCTTCGGCTCACAAGCAGACACTGTTGTGAGCCTGTTTTGCAAACAGCACCAGACAAGTGCGCAATGATCCATGCCGTATCAGCATGTCACAAAGCAAAGGTTGCTTAATTGCATATATCTTGAGTATAAGACTAACATTTATATCAGTGCAGTCAGTCAGTGCTTACGTTCAAAGCATACTTCTGGACATGACGCTTTCTGTGTCCTGCAGTCCTGACTTTTGTGCATGCCGCCATGGGTGCAATGCAAACCTACCAGCAAGAGGGTGAAGACTTTGTAGCCAGCAAGATCAAGCCTCAGGGTTTCCTGGACGGCTCCCAATTTGCAAACATGACATACAAGCCCTATGACATGTGTGCCCTGCGCAACTTTGCATGCGTCGCAACATGCCACTACAACTTTCTTGACAACCTAGCCAGGGGTGAGCTGTACCAGTACGACTTTGGTACCTGGGACTTGAATGCTTTCAAGTATGAAAGATGGAGCATCAACACCATCATGTTCAAGGGCAGCGACCTCAACCGCGAAGTGATTTCTGAAGACGATGAACTGTCCATTTCTGAGACCCTGCCAAAAACTAAAGGCAAGCACTGTGGAGCTGTTGGGTCAGCAGTTGTGGCTCATCTAGCCTATGTCACCCAGCGAGGTGCAAAACTTGAAGAAAGGACTCAAGTATTGAAGCGGTATGAAAAATTGGCTGAAAAGTTGGCGGGACCCTTGTTGCCAATATAGTTGCCGTTCAACAGTTAACGCAAGTGCAGCAAGTCTCTGGGCGTGATACCAAACCTGATTCGTTGGAAGGAAAAGCCAGGCTAGCGGCTGCAGCCGTCAGGCATGTCGTCCTTGCCAAGCGTCAGAACTCAAACTTGCAGTACACTGTCCTTTGTAGCATTGTATCTGTCACTGCCATGCAATCATTACTATGCACACATATACGTAATTTATTTATAAGTGCATTGCTGACTACTGACTCTGATCCATGTTCCAGATAAGATGAACATTATATAATGAAGATTATAAAATGAAGATTATAAGATCATATATGCTGTAATTGATCCATTACGTGATCTGTCACGTGGTCTGCAGGTGCTGTGGAAGCTTCTGTAAACCCTGTAGGTTTCAGATATTCATGTTAGTCATATCTTAAAAACCCTCGCATTCTTCAGATTCCAGGGTTTGCAGGTAGGGTAGGGTGAGAGCAAACTCAATGATTTTACTCAAGACTCACATATTGCTGAGTAAGACTCAGGTGCCAAACTCAAAGATTATATAGATAATGTTCTACACTAAATACAGTATGTTCTTGATATTTTTCAAGAGAACTAATGAACCTAAGAACCAAGCAAGCCTTAATCTCAAAGATAGAGATTTTACAGATAAATGGAGTTAGGGCCAGGGACTGGTGAATCAGTGCCACAGACAAACCCTAGAGAGTCAACACTGTAACAACCACCCTCCCTCCTCCTGCCCGGCTTTTCCCACTTCTGGGGCACCGGTAGGCCTCGTGCAGAGGTGACTATCGACGTAGCAGTAGCAGTGAGGGCCCAAACTCTAAATGGGCAGGAGGCCCCAGTGGAAGCCCTAGGGAATCTGAACGGGTCGCTCCTCGGATTTGGGGTGGTCACGCGTCCTTTGCAACGTCGCGCAGGGTGCACTTGCGTTTGCTTGATCCGCCTGCGGCCAAATCTCGACTTTAGATTTCTGCCACACGACAAGCTCGGACTTCCGTCGCAGGCACATTGTGTCTTAGAGAGGTGCAACAGCCCAGCTTACAAGTATCGACCTTGGTTGCTGTCCTCCTGGCCATTTACGGCGCATATCTAACTGTCTCTTCACAGGGTGAGCTAGGCGTTGTTTCCAATACTTCACTGATCTCACGTTTGGTACCATACCGAGCATTCCTTATTGTTGCAGGCAGGCTTAGCCATGTGAGTGCAGGTGTGTTGCAGCATTCTTGTTCAGAGCATCATGCGAGGCACTTCAGGTGACTTCAACAGCAAGTTTCTGGTCAGCTTGCATTGCTAACTACGTGACTCTCTGAGATGTCCATATGACTAGGAGGGCTGCAGCTTGTTGACGAGAAATACTATTTGCTGCAGATATGGTCCCAATCTACTTCATCAACAGGCCTAACCCCATTGTGCTGGCAGAAGATGGGAGGATCAATTTCTTGCCGTTTGACATGATTCCAGACACCATTGTTGTCAACGGTGTCAAAGGTTTGGTTGGGAATGATGGGCTGTCAGTCATCCCAATCAAGGAGCTTGTGGACCTTGGGTATCTTCAGCCAAATGCTGGCACTCCTGTGGATCCCTTGTGGGTTGAAGGCAAGCTGCTGACTGGTAAGCAATACCAGATCATATGATTAAGGTCCATCAAACGCATATAGTGCCTTGACAGAAATCAGCTCAGTACCAAGCTATACCCATGTACAGAAATCTGGCAAGCTAGCAGCTGCTTCTTCAGAGTCTTTTTGTGTGCGTCATTACCAGGCACGGCATTAGATGTGGGTTTTACTGTGGCAAACCCGTCTTATTGCTGCAGCTGATGCAGGTGAAGAAGGCTATAACAAGGAGACCTGGGCGCCTTTTTTGATGACTTTGCCCAGGTTGTTTGGGTATCACATTCGACCTGCTTGCACATTAGCACGCGTTGGCAAATATCAGGCATTAGCTGGCAAACAGGATCGGACAGTATGATATCTATCTACAGCAGAAATGTCAGTGTCACACCCGTGGTCGTGGGAGATGGCAAGAACAAGATCAGTCCTTACCCACACAGACTTTCTCGGTGTTGATCGAAGGGCTTACAGCCTGACTGACTTGTGGTTGAGGTGATGTGCAGAGCAGCGTTGCTAGACCACCTGGTGATCTGTGCTAGCACATTGGCAAGCAATACTTACTGACTTGACAGTCCTCTGCCCAAGTTGCTTATATTAGGATGTGAGCAGTGCTAAATGGTAGGAGATCGGGGTGATGTGAAGCATGTCAGGCAAGATGTCAGCTCCAAAGAAGACCCACTCAGAAATCTTTACCTGGAACAGGATGGCTAGTTTGGGCAGCCCCAGCACTGTTAGGCAGCAGTTGCAATGGGTCAGAGTTAGAGTTTGAAGCCATGCATGACTACTGTTCCATCTTGCTATACCGAGTATATGTATGACATTGTAGCTTCACTCTGGTTGTCACTGTGGCATTTGGGATGTTGATATTACAACACACATTGGACTCACCTTACAGAGGTGGGCTCAGGGATCTCAGTTCTGCCCTCTGATGTATTGGAAGATGGTGTCTTGTATAGCACTCACTTTCCCACCTGACATGGGCACAACATCTGCTCTTGCAGCATTATGTTTGCAGGCGCGCAGAGTCACCACACGCGTCACCACAGCATTGACAATTGCAGCGCCTGGGACAGCAACATGAAAAGGCTAGTATAGAGCATGCAGCAGCACCTTCTGCAGAGCTGCCTGAGCTTCTTGTTGGACCTGCTGAGCGTCTTGCTGTGCCGCAGGGTTGAGTCTCTGCAGGTGCTTGTTGAAGCCAAGGTCTAGAGCCTGCCGGCACGCCTCAGGACTAACACCAAACCTCATTCCCTGCAACAGCTGATGTCTGGTGAGGAAGACTCTGGAAAAGCAAACATATACAGCATGTACCAGGACCAGTGCATGGTCTCTGAGTTCTGAGCTTTTGCTTTGTATGAATTTTTTGGGACTAATTCACACCTTCACCTTGCCTTCCTGTGCAGTTCACCCCTTGTCCTGCCAAGCAATGAATCAGGACTGCAGCTCCAGTCATAAAGATGGTGTGTCATCGCCATGTCGGGCCCTCTGTGCTACTAGATGTAATGGACGAGCCAATGCGTTTGCCAGGTGATTCAAATGGCATCTGGATGTCAGATGACTACATTGACGTCTGTTTACAGAAGATGCACCTGTGGTCAGCCTTCAAATAAGAGGATGGGATGCTTACAGCAAGAGCATGACCGGACATCTCCTCCAGCATGTTGGCTTGGCCAAGGAAGGCCACCACGAGCAGCTGCTTCTGCTCCATGTCCAGCCCAGGACTGCTGTACACGTCTCCATACAGGTGCACCCTGTAAGCACAGATCCACATGGACGGCTGGGAAGAGGCAGTGAACACAACTGGCACAGCTGCAACTGTACAGGTACAAGACATTACCATCACCATGCTCAAGTGGTGAGGCTGACCACACAGGAGTTGCGACATGAAGAAGCCAGCAACAATGACTATTGCCAGCCTCACAGCGATGCTGTGAATCAAGTGCCACAGACGAAGCACCTGGGTGACAGTGAGGAAAATTGAGCATGGATACCTGATCCAGTCAGCAAGCACAGGGTCCACCTTGCACACTGCTCTGCGGACTGCAGCTGTGACTGAAATCAGTGATGTGCCGCAGTACCGCAGCCGCAGTACCCGCAGTACGCGTGAAGGAACCCCCGATATAACCCTAAATAATACAGTGGCATTCTGTTTACAAATTATGGTGACATTTACTTGAAAGCTTTTTAGAGCCTGAAGACAGTTCTGTGATGTGCTGTGCAATACGAGTCGATTGACACCACTCCTAGACTAGCTAGACGTGCGTTCACAGAAGGCACAGGGCATCTACCACAACACAACAAACAGCTTGACCGGTGCAAGCGCATCATATGTAGGTGCTATCCATTACGCAACAGTACTACCACCGAGCACCCCAATGCCTATGGCACGCCCCAGAGCCCACGGCTCAATGAAGGTCAGCAGAAAGTCAACATATGCTCTTGGTGTTTACAAGGCTCATTTGAGAAGCGTTGCATTGGGCAGGATGAAGAGGGGCAGCGGCAGGAAGAAGGGCCACAAGAAGCACCTTGTGCGTCGCCACAGGCACAAGGCAGGGACAGAGAAGCACTAAGGGAGCAGCCTACTGCACCAGGCCGTACCGAAAGTGTTAAGGCATGTGGACTGTCAGATATGGCACAACTTCATGATGAACTGGTACAAGGCAATTGTCTATTTAAATGGGGACAAGGTACAGGAAATGTTTGATTTCAGTCTGCAAGAGCTGAAGACGACTGAGGCTGAAAGTCAAAGAGCTGGATGCCACAAGTATTTCACCGCTCACCAAGCTGTGCTGTGGACCAGCGAACCGCGTGCATGGGATAGTGCGGTTGAAGCGGTTCAGATACAAGCAACTTAAGCGAAAGACCATGTATTTGCTCGCTCAAAACAGAACTTTGATCAAACTGTCTGTGCCAAGAACCCTATCATCCGTATTCCTTGCTTTGAAAGTCAGGGCAAATTTTATTATAGGCCGTATTGTCACATTATGTGTCGACGGAGCACGCTCAAAGCCATGCGTGATAAGGTCATCCAATTCTAGCCCCTTGTAATAAAAAAAGCAAACAAAACCTTGACTAATCGCGCTCTGCACTCTGCACGAAAGCATGACAAAACGCTGCATTCCTCTGCATGCAGAAGCTTCCAGACCCTGTAAGCCTTCTGTTACAGACCGTACTTACTGTATAATGTTTATATTCCTCTGCATGGGAGCGTTTCACAGCTCGCGGCCGCCCTCCGGTGCCCCAGAAGTGGGAAAAGCCGGGCAGGAGGAGGGAGGGTGGTTGATATTATAGTGTTGACTCTCTAGGGTTTGTCTGTGGCACTGATTCACCAGTCCCTGGCCCTAACTCCATTTATCTGTAAAATCTCTATCTTTGAGATTAAGGCTTGCTTGGTTCTTAGGTTCATTAGTTCTCTTGAAAAATATTAAGAATATACTGTAGTTAGTGTAGAACATTATCTATATAATCTTTGAGTTTGGGACCTGAGTCTTACTCAGCAATATGTGAGTCTTGAGTGAAATCATTGAGTTTGCTCTCACCCTACCCTACCTGCAAACCCTGGAATCTGAAGAATGCGAGGTTTTTTGAGATATGACTAACATGAATATCTGAAACCTAGAGGGTTTACAGAAGCTTCCACAGCACCTGCAGACCACGTGACAGATCACGTAATGGATCAATTACAGCATAATCTTCATCTTATCTGGAACATGGATCAGAGTCAGTAGTCAGCAATGCACATATGCCTTTGAAGCTGCGCATGTCCAACCTGTGCCCTGATGGGGCATGACAGAAATGCCACACAAACGTTCCCATACTCTGATCCTGAGGATTCGCATGCATTGATGTGTTGTGTGTAACAGCCCTGAAAGCAACTGTTGTGTCTACAGTATTCCAGCATTGCAGAGACAATGCATCCTTGCAACATGCATCAGGATGTGACCGAGCAAAACATTGCCCAAAAGTGTGCTTCTCTTACAATGCTAGCTAGACTGGCCCCAAGGACACCTGTGCCTGTACAGGTCATAACTGATCACAAAACCATGCTTGGTGTAAACAGTATTGCTTGCTCTGTCATTAGCTTGCAATAGTCACGCTTGCCTTCTTTTTTGCTGCCTTCAAACTGTCAAGCTGCTTTTTGAGAAAAGCTGCCTTCAAGCGGTCTTTTTTCTGAGCAGCTTGCTGCTGCAAGTCCTTTTTGGCTTCAACAGCTTTTTCCCTGCCTTCGTTTGTTTGCTCAACAATTCGTGCCATGTTCTGCATGCCATCGAATTAGTATTGTCACAATAGAAGTGCAGTATGAGATCACTGCAAACGTGACCTACGATGGCAATGCAATGCTGCTAAAAGCTGGGAGATTCTGTCAGTACTGTCATCACTGTTGCTGCTGCAATGCATTGCAGACATGAAAGCTTTGCTAGTGGCCAATGCAATCCTTGGGACGCTCCTCTGATAAGCAGCAAGGAGGCTGTGAGGAGAGGGATGTCTGTATGCCTGTCTGCCTCTGGTCAGAGCCATGCAAGAGTCAGACACGCAGTCATGAGCAAGATGGCAAACAAGACCAGACCAGCTTGGGAAGGTACAAATCAAGGCCGAAAAGGAAACTGGAAACACAAGGAAAGTGGGAGGAGCAGCACCTCTACTCTACGTTCCCTGTCAGCTTCCGCCAGCTGCTCCAGCTCGTATCGCCGCTGAGCTTCTTCTTCCCAGTTGCGTCTCCCCTGCTCTCGGAGCATGTCATCTGAAACCATCCCTGAACATGCATCATATCTCGTTTATAGCTATGAGTCCACATATTCCATTCATCATAGTTGCAAACATTGAGAGCATAACAGACATGGTTGTGCATGGCATCCCAAGGTACCCAGCTGAGTCAAGCAGCATCTTAGGCTGTGATTTTGACAACCAGCAGGGCATCAAGCATGAGAAGCTCAGCGTGAGCAAGCTCAGCACGAGTCTTGCTGAAGTACCATGCATTCCAGCAAGAGTCAGACTTGCTTGCCTACTGGCATTTCTGTGAGCTGATCAGTGTCGGACCTCTGGCGTGTCATTTGCATTTGGAAGCTTGCCCTTGCAGCTTGGTGCCAGTATGCTTATGGCTAATAGTGAACAGCACAAATACATTAATTTCATAGGGCAATACCTGAAGCTTGAACAGCCATTGCAGAAGTGTCAATTGGGATGGCTGGGTCAAGCAGAGACTGTCTAGCAGTGCTGCCAATCCTCATCTCATCTGTCAAAAAGCCTTTGGACAGGAAGTCTACATTGTACTGCTCTTCATCATCATCGTATTGACCCCTTGACAGTTTGTCATACAGCTCGGCCTTTCGCTCAAGGGCTGCATATGAGTCATTGAGCTTGTCCTTGTCTGTCTGCAATCATACTGCAAACATGTTGCAACGTCAACAAAACACAAGTCCAGGACTGAATGTATTACAGCCACAATGCAGAATACCTTCAGCTCTGTCATACTTTACTGCACTGAGACAAAATGGCCAGAACGTCAGAAGCATAGCTGCAGCGCTTTTTGTCCTGCAGAAGCATACCTTATATGACAGGTTATCTTTTGCATTCCTTGCTTCTACGCCTGCATTCCTTCTCTCAAGAATGTCAGAAACATCAATGCCAGCCTTTTTGCGGTCTCTGCGCTCTTCATCATGAAGCCCCTCTTGAGCCAGCTTGGCGTCTTGCTGAGCACGATATAACTCGGCTTTGAGCTCGACCACACTAGCACCAGAGACACCTGCGTTTGATCGGTGAGTTCAGCGGTATAATGTCACAGACTTCAGCCCGTGCTTGCACAGGTTAGCTGTCTTGCAAAGCAACACCTTCTATAAGCTTTCTCTTCTTGCTGTATGTACCACTTTCCGCAAGCCAGCCAAGGTTTTCAGCTGCTCTCAGTCGCTTCCGAGTATCCTGGTCGTCGCCGTCAGTCATGACAAGCCTCAACTGAGTGTGTTGGTGCTAAGCTGATGCCTTTCGCCCTATCTCAGACTGGCAGCCAGCGGGATGCCAGGCGCAGAAGTAATGTAAACTGTTGTAAGACATAGCAGCCAACTTAATGCAGCACCGTGCTGCGAAGACAATGGGAGGGCGGATAGCGCGATACAAACGACGTTTTAGATGGTTTCGGAGCAGCTTCGCTGTTGCAAGCCCATCAGTCATCACTCTGCTGGCATGCATGCGCATACACTTTCACTCATGATACCACAACTGGGACAAAGCATGTACGTAGCAAGCACGCTCAACACTGCAAGGTACATGCCAATGACCACTGCAAGTTGAACAGCAGCGCAGCAACTCAAAAGCTTTGCAGAGCTCAGCAGCAACAGTGCACAACATATGTCAGCCAAGCAGCAGCAGCATCACGTCTCTGAATGAGAAATTAGCTATTATGCTGCTGATAGACACACAGCAGAGCACACAAGCTGTGCAGACATCACCCAGTACTTCCCTCATTGGATTCGCTCCAGTCACTGGCAGCGCAACATGTGTGGAAGAGGTGGGCCTTTCCAGCAAGTCTCAGAAGCTTCCAAAGCAACAGTGCCTTCCCACAAACACAGCATGCTTGTCTCCCTCAAACGCTTAAAAACCTTGGTTGCTTCAAGCATCACAAGCACATATTGTGGCAATGATTAAGCCTGGTACTTGATCAATACCTGAATTGCAAGAATAGTACAAAGAGTTTTGCAGGATCACAGCCTGTGTCAAATGCCTGACTTGAGATTTGTCAATCCCTGCCCAAGGAGTTTGAACTATGGCAAACTTTCAAGTCTCCTATTTAAGGGACTCATACGAACATGCACGTCACAGGCAATACACTGACTGGCACACTCAAACAATCCTCATACACTTGCAATCCCCAGATAATGAGGCAGTCCAGCAAGCATTATCAGGCAAGTCTTGTTGACGGTTGAGACACTGGTGGTCGTGCTGTGTCAGCGCCTATAGGCACGATTGTTTCTGCTGTAAGCTCTACCACTATAGTCATCCTCGCGCAGTGAATCATCCAGCATACTATCATAGGCTCTAGTGTCACGCTGAGTGCCATTGCCATACTTCGGGACATCTGATCTCATGCCACCAACATTGCTTCTCTCAAAGTCATCACCTCTGTACGGGTCACGCAGGTAGGTGGCTGCCTGATTCAGGCTTCTGCCAACCTGCATTGTATGCAAGAGCAGCATCAGGTGATGCCACATATTAGCAGTCGGCCATGCAGCATAGCATTGAACAAACACATGCTGTGGCATCGGCACTATTTGGCAATGCGAGGGATGAAAGCGAACACAACAGAGAGACAGTTCAAACAATCTCTCTGCATGCAAATGCCTGGCACTTACAGGTTCTTGGTATGTGGGTCGCACAGGCTGCGCGACAACAGGATAGTCCCTTTGGGTCTGTTGTGCAGCAGGCGCGTAGGCATTTGGCACATGTACAGCTAAGCGTGCTCTGGGTGCTTGAGCCTGGGCTGACATAGCAAGCTGGGTCTGAGGCGTGGGGAGAACCGGCCTTGCTTGCGGACGTGGCTGCATACACACTCACTTACGTCATTTTCAAAGTCAGGAAACAGTTTTTGCATGTCATTTGCAGGCTCAAAAAGGCCCAACAGACACGCAGCAAGAGGATGTCACAGACTATGCAAGTGAAGACAACGTCAAAAGTTTGCTTGTCGAATTTGATTCCTTACCATGTTTATCCTTTGAGTCCTGTCATTGCTGATGGTGATCTTCAAGGGCTCTTCTCTGCTTGTGATGCTCTTTGGAGCTTTGATGCCAGGAGTCCCTACTAACACCTTTGGCGCTCCAGACTGCTTGCCCTTGTTTGACTGAGCATTGGGACCCTTGCGTGCTGGCTTGGCTATGGCACCATTCTGTGTAGGCCTGCAACTCAATTCTTTCATGTTTTAAAGTGACATGATGCAGCAGCAAAGTGGAGCAAGGTGATTAGCAGCTTAGTTCAGCACCAGGGAGACCAGCAGCAGCGTGACAGTCACCTTCTCTTCATGGCGAACCCAGGGGATTTCTGTGAGCCTGATTTACGCGCTGCTGCTGGCTTATTGCCAGTCTGTGCAAACCTTGTTGGCTGACTTGACTTGCGGGTGCCTTTTGGACCATTGAATACCTTGGGGCTTTGCTTGGACTGCTGTCCAGCCCTTGCCTGCAGTACACAGCCTGGTCAGCAGAAGTTGTCAGCTGGCAAACACTTAATGGCCTCAAGGCTTGGTTGTCTGTATGCTATGACATGTTCACGGTGGGGCCATCAAGCAGCAACCAAGGGAGCCAAGCGCGAAGGGAACAAAAGGACAGTGCACTGTCACTAAGACTGCAGGTCAAGTGCGCATGCTGGCGTTGAAGGACCATATGGTCTTCACCAATAGCAAGAGACAAAGTGGTCAGAGTGATCACCGTTTGCTTCTTGCCTCCAACAGGTCTTGCCTTCTTCTGCTTGGCTATGATGTCATCAAGGCTCATGTCAAGTTGCCTCTCGACCTCCATAGTGCTCAGCTGTGTGCCCTCGTATCAAACTGTGAATCTGCTGCTCAGCCGGATGTGCGCTTGGAATGTCAGTATCGCAGAGCACAGATAATGGAAGTACTTGGAGCTTTGCCTCTTGAGTAAAACTCGTCGATCAAAACGACTCGAGTTGGCCCCGGTTGTGCTGTTAGGAAATGCACACGGTGAGCTGCGAGCACGCCAGACCTTGCGCGCTCGTGATGTTTAGTAGCGTGCATACGCTATGACAGTGGCTGATCACTGTGTTGAAGCGATTTCACCGAGGCTTGCAATTCAACGCATGCATCCTTCTTCTTCGCCATTGTATGCATTCACCTGCAGCTGTGCAGGCGCAGCGGCTGAGTGTTCCATCGCGGCATCCCGTGCAGCTGCAGCGCGAATGTGGTCAAGCAATGGTGAGTGATGCGCAACAATACAAATCCAATGTGAGCACAGTTGCACGGTGTCGCACCTGTCAGCGATCACCTGGATCCTACCGAAAGCACCTGATATGTCTTCTGGGGAGGCAGCAGCTTTATCAGAGCCTGGCAGGTTTGCTCAATTTTTGGGAGCGCGCATGCCACATGCAAGGCGATTTCTCACCTCTGTGTTGCCTGCAGCAATCCTGCTGACTGCCAACCAGTGAGCACAGGAGATACAGCTGGAGACATTACATTGCCCGCTGCCAGGTCATGGGCAGACCTGGACGCTAATGTGTTATTCGAGAAGGTTTTGACAAGCAGTGATATCAACCCCCAGGGCAGAATAGTGGTTCCTAAGGTGGTGACATGTCTCCTCAGCAGCCATGTTTACTCTGTTCTGGATGAGGAAATGTCAGGCCATTCACGTGCAAGCTAGTTTGCACAGTTGTGCAATTATATATCTTGTATCTGTCAGGCCGCCATATAGGAATTCAAGTGTCAGACAAACGTGTACACTGTCACATATGTGCAGTACTGCCTGGCTGCAGGCAAATGCCGAAAAGCATCTACCTTTCCTGGAGAAGCAGTCACCAAGTGAGGTTCATGCTACAGACACATTTGGCAACCCAGTTGTGTTCAAGTTCCGCTTCTGGATTAACAACCAATCTCGGATGTATCTACTAGAAGGTACACAGAAAATCCGCAATGCATATCATCTGGGGCCAGGTGACGTCATCCAGTTTGGCAAAAACGCCTCTGGTGATCTGATAGTTGCTGGTCGCAAGGGCACTAAATCAGACATTCACAGAAAGCCTCCACCTCCCAGAGGTTCGTCACCCGCTACAACTGGTGGAGACAAAGCGGCTGTCAAACGAAAGCGTGGGCAGGCAGCAAGTCAGGGGCAGGCAACGCTCACTACAGACTTGAACAGCTTCTACTTTGAGCCCCTCAAAGACGGTGTGTTCAGGGCTGTGCCTGATGGTCAGTCAGATGATGCTGGGAGAGTACTTAAACATGCTGGCATTTGGACTGTCATCCTAAACCTGTATGGTGAACTGTACCAAGCATACTTCACCTCTCAAGCGGAAGCGCTGGAAGCCTTCAATGCAGCAGGAGAGACTGTGTCGTGAAAATGTTTGTGGGCCCTGTTGCTTTGCTCAGTGGCTACAATGGGTTGACTCAAGCTTGATTCTATGGCACAGTAACCAGGCTGTAAATTGATTTTGTGTCTTTGCTTGTTGATGATGTGTGCTTCTGAAAACTGACCTTAAGCTGGTGTGAAAAATACTTCTCTGCAGCTTTTGGACTTGTTGCTTCAGTGTGGATTTGTTTGCACCCCAAAAGTATCATGTACAAATCATCATGCCTTTCATGCTTCTGTGCTGTGTTGACACAGTATGACAGGCAGACAATGCATGCATGCAACATGCAGACGTGAATGAGTGCATGTGTCATGATCGCTGAAAAGCGTAAAGTTTTTATTTTGTTTTCTTTCTTTAAATGCAGACCAGAGGGGCCCAGCTTAAGCCTCTGTGCAGCGTAAAGCAAAATAAGCTGTAGGCAACTTAGTGTATGGACATGCTGGTGATCCGTCAAAACTCACATATAATCAGGTACAGTTGAATAATGTTGCAGACAATGTAGTAGCACTTGTCACCTCTAGGTCTGCAAATACTCAGGATGTGTTGGCGCAATTGCAACGTCAGCTTCACTTTCAGCAAGTCTGAATGACAGGTGCTGGAACTCTCAGAAAGAGTGATGCGATTGAATTGACAGGACTGTCATGGTTTTTGAGTTGCAATAAGAATGTGGCCACAGTCCACCGCTTCCCTAGAGCCTGAGGGCATTCTTGCCTTGCTGTTCTTTGTATGAACAGCAGTGAATCATCAGGAGTGCTGTGGGCATTGCTACCTGTCAATGCCTCTTAGGTAGCACCCTTGACATTCCTGATGATACACAGCTCAGGCCTGTCAATTCTGAGCTCCTCAGGTATTATGAAGCTGCGCTGAACAGCTGTGTAGCAGCTGCTGGGGTGTTGCAGCCAAGTCTCCCTGCTCCATAAGTTGCCTTCAAATCACTTGAACCTTATGATTCAGTTATCTTTTGCGTTTCTGGCCTCCTGCTTTGGCTTTCTTTGGTGCTTCTTCCGCATCTGAGACTACTTCCTCAAGCATGTTCACTGCAACACTATAAAACCTGAGCATCATTCGAGGAAGGGCAGGACCGTGAACAGGCAACACAGTACCTTCATCGTCGGCAAGGTTGCTGGCTGCCATATGCTGACTCAAAAAGCCTACAACTTCTTTTTTCAGGCCAGCTATGCTGTCCGAGATCTTGCCTGAAACCACACCATTGCCTGCATTAGACTTTGAGCAAGCAAACCCAAAAAGAAACGACAGTACACACCAGTCGCTGGAATGTTGACTGCCAACTTTTCTTCCCCACTAAAAGCAAGCGTTGCAACCACTCGACCGCTCTGCATGATCACCTCTACAGCCAGCACGCAAAGTGAAAAATCGGCAACCCTGCGCTAGTATCGAGAGTCAGAATCTGTAGACGGCGATATTTGCTTTGTTCGGCTTGCTATTTCGTTTCCCAGCAGCTCTGCACTGAGCTCTGCATGTGAATCGCCATATGCTTTGCGGTGGTGAGCACGGCGAAGCCGCGATGGCGACAGACATTGAGCTGCAGGGAAATGAAGCTGAGCGGCCGTCATCACCTGCAAGAACATCGCACCCGGTGGCCTCAGTTCGGCCGTCTACGAAGTACGTCGAGGTCGAAGGTCCCAACAAGCGATTCTTGAGACAGGCCCTAGCTCCTCCTCGACCAGTTCTGCCGAGAAAGCAAGTTCGGGTGCACTCACCTCCCACAGGCTTGAGGGAGCGCATTCCGCTGCTGTCTTCGCTCACAGGTCAACTCACAACTTGCCTGTCATACCAAAAAGCTATCTATCACAGCCAACTGATGTGGCATTCCTGACCAGCACAGACAGATGAAGTTCACTTGTGCCTGAGATGCATGTTGCACGTAAACTTGAAAGGGTCACGGTGCTTCCCAAGCTGAAGTGACATCTGTGACAGGCAAAGGAAGGGCTGGCAAAACAGGAGAATTGGTGTGTGGAGGCGGCATATTTAAGGGTGAAGTACTTGCTGGTCAGCCAAACGGGAAGGGACAGTTTTTCATATCACAGGTCCAATGCACCTGCTCGTAAAACTGGTGCTGCACTTCTTACATGAAACACCACATGGCATAACAGCAGAGTATGTGGCATGATCTTGTCTGCAAGCAGAATTACAACTACTGTCCAGCAGCCGAAGAATCATGCAAAGTCAAAATTTACATGAGCTCACTGAGTAGAGCGCTTGGACCACACCAACAAGCTGTGGCAGTGAAACGGCATAGTGAAATTTCAATAAAGCAGCTGAAAGCCTAGAAAGGGAGAAACAGAGACAGTCACATCCCCATTGCTCTTCTGACTTGTGCTTGCATAGGTTGGGGTGCGGGGCCAGCAACTACAGTATGATGGAGAGTGGGTTCGCGGGATGAGAGAAGGTCGTGGCACATGCTACTACTATAATGGAGAAACATACCAAGGTAACCATCAGCCATGCCACAACCAGACTCATCAATCTCAGCCATGTGATGTCTGTTTACTGGTTGCATGCATGTTGCAAATTTTCAATTGTACGGATAGGAGCAGACGCTGCGGCGCCGCCACACTGTGAATGCAGCGTGTTCTTCAGTTGGATCTAATCAGGCGTACAAAGTGTGTAGGGCAGTGGATAAGCAATCAACGGCATGGGCAAGGACGCATGCAGTACAGCAATGGCGATGCATATGAAGGCTTATGGATTAAGGACCACCGCAATGGCCTGGCCAAATATTTTTACGCAAATGGGGATGTGTTTGTTGGCAGATATGAGCACAACAGAAGAGAAGGTCTAGGCACTATTTACATGGTGAATATGATTCAATGCTGCAAAGTGTTGACAAAATCTGGCAAATGATTTGAGTGATACGTGGACCAGTGCATGCATTTCTGGCATCTTGTCAGCTCCGCTGTTCATTTGCTGTCAATACTGATCACCACAGCACTGCACTGCAACATCACAGCAATTCTTAAACTGTGTGTAGATCAGGAAGGGCAAAAAGCACACAGCAGAATACAAGGCTGACAGGCCACTCTGTGGCACATGGGCTGAGGTTGATGGTGAGTCTGCCTCTGTTGATCTTGCAGTTAATCTACTTTCATGCATTACATTGTTTGCTGATCATCCGCTGCATGATGATTTGCTCTTGTGCGCTACAGAGGACTCCTTAGCTCCCATGGATGACTTCTTGAGGGCCAGCTTGCCAGCAACAGTTGATCCTCTTGTAATGACTCACTTGCCAGAGCTGGATGTGTCTCAGCCTGATAAGGTAAGTTGTGATTGCCTGCTCTATCAAAATGCTCTGCAGCACTGTGCCTACCAACACTAAATTATTGTTTGAGTGTCAGTACTGCTTGGGAAGTATATGATCTGATACTCACTAGCAGCAAGCCAAGTGTTTGCAAGGACAAACAAGATTGAGCTTTTGGCAGGTCTTGCAAGAAGTGCTGTCACCACTCAGATGCAAACCCCAGAAGCAACTCACACTAATAAAAGCACTTCG
>JAABUK010001608.1_pt1 | contig 42552 bp, 67 predicted proteins | sample 5559141 | NCBI WGS metagenome assembly JAABUK01 (sample SAMN10711869, study PRJNA513367) | rock metagenome | isolation source: Antarctica rocks | place: Antarctica: Victoria Land, Pudding Butte nord | collected 2016-01-03 | reverse complement strand
CACCCTCACCCTCACCCTCACCCTCACCCTCACCCTCACTCCTACAACCACAGTCAAAGTTGCTGCTTCAATAACGATTGTGCATCAGTAATGTTGCACATATACGGCTAACAAGCCAACATTGTTGCATGGCTGCCCTCATACCCATGTTCTGCTGTCCAACATTGCTTACAACACATGCAATATGAGAATCTGCACGTACCTAGCTCATCATGAGCTGGAAAGTTATTATTATTATTATTATTATTATTATTATTATTATTATGGTTATTGTTGTGTTTTTAAATTAATATTATTATCATTATCATTAATGTGAGAACCTTACTTTGGTGTGCTGTCTGCAGTACTGCAGCTATGCCCAGCGGCTCTACCTGTGCAGCATTTGTTGCTTCAGCAACAGTGGCAAACCTGACCTTGGCCTCTTTCCAGTCTCTCAACCCCAGACTGAACTGCTCTGGCCCAGTTCAATACATTGGTCTCACCAACCAGACTTCAGTGTGTGTCGCTGGTCGTGTGGTGGACCCAGCGGATGACTTCAACAATGTTGCCAATCCTGCCAGGACAACCCTTCTGGGGCAGATTGTGGCTGCCCTGGCCTCAATTGACCCTCTGCTGCCACAACTTTACAGGTGATGTACAGTTGGCAATGGTGCTTCCGTTCTTTGACAACTCTCATTCACAGAGTGCTCATTGGTGTTGAGAGATAGCCATGAGTCATCTGCAAATTCAGAACACATCCTGACAGCAGCTTGAGGGATTGATCTGCATAACATTGTCAACTGATGTACAAGAAGCACTCTGCATTGCAAAGCAGCAACTCCCTCGGTGTTTCTGACTGCATAACTTGGGCCTTGCCTACCAGACCTTTGCAGTGACAAGAATCGTGCACTGCAGCAACTTCACTGCCTTTCCCAGCACAGCAACCAATGACTACCTAGCGGCAGAGCTACGTGAGACTCTCAACACAACTGAAGCCATCCAGCCTGCAGCCCAGTTGGAGGCACAGCTGGGCCGGTCTTACCTGGAGCAAGCACTATTTCCTCAGGGTGTCACTAGTCTGTGCACCTTCTTGGAAACGCATCTGCCCAACAGCCAGGTCTGCCTCATGGCTGTGCACGACTCCCTCGCAGTCCACGGGCTCATCAACTGTCTTCAGACACAAGCAAAACAGCTGCAGCTAAACTGCTGTTGTCTGTTTCACTCTGCAGCATCTAAATCCGGTGCCAACTCCAACACGCAATGTCAGCAGTTTCTGTTTGTCCTGTCGAGCACTATTGCACTACAGCATTTGGTCATGCCATTGGTGTACTTGCTGTGACTTGCCGTGGTAGGATTGACGAACCTGCTGAGTCAAGTGAGATGCACATTGTGTGTTCTTGCAGACCAGCCAGTGTCTGTGCAGCAACAAGGCTCAGGCACCGGTGCTCACCTGTGCACCTGAAGCGCCTTATGACATTCACGCAGCATCAACTGTTGCAATGGGTTCATTCGGCAGCACTCCCGTGACTAATGTCTCCAATGTTGGGTCTCCAGAACCAAGCGCTGAGACGGAAGCTGCAGCGCCAGAGGTCTCTCCATCCTTGTCAGACTCATTTGCTTCAGGGCAGGCAGCAACAGCAGGACGCAGGAGGCTGATGCAGACCAACACCTCTGAGTATTGCATTCAAGTGTCAAACAGCACCACATCAGGCAAGTCCTTAGGATCTTGGGCATGATCATGCACACAGCTGCTGCACTTGAACCACAGCATGTATCTACACATGTCCGTACAAAGGCAGGTACGTGTACATTGATGTAGCACAAGCGCCAGAGACCCCAAACAAAGCTACAAAAGCATAAATTCTAAAATGACAAAGTAGCAAGGTGGCCAAAGCTGCCATGAGATTTTACATCTGGGCTCTGCAGATATGGCATCTGCAGCACTACTAATTTTAAGGGGTGTGTGCAGGTGCAACATCTGCAGAGCTGTTTGTGCACAGATGTAGCCACGTTGCACGCACATGTGTGATCACATTCTGCTCCTTGCAGGTGACGCCACAGGGCTGAGTCAAGCAGCTCTGAACCAGATAGCAATTGCTGACCAGTCCGCCTTCACGTTCACCAAAGTAGCCAAAGACTTTTGCTCCCTTGGCAGTGATGGCAAGGCGAATGTTGGCACCTCCGCAACTGAGTCTGCTGAAAACGAGGTGAAACTGTTTTGTTGCTAGTGACCGGAGTGATGCACCAACTGTGACGCAGCCTAATGAGTGACGTAGCTTTAGGCAGAGGCACCACTGCTTCCTTGATGGCCAGCACGAATTCTCTGCATTGGTGTGCTACGAATTTGCAGGCAATGTGCTGCAGTCATTGTATGGCAGCCGCTACAGTTGTGTCTGATGGTTAGCTGGATGTATGTAGCCTCAAGCGCTGGCACAAAACACTGCATTGCTGCCAAAACTGTTATCTTATTATGACTACTTTTTCAAATCAACAAGGAGGCCAATGGCAGACGCACTTCAGCCACCATGGGAGCACATAGAAAAGAAAAGAGAAGACAGTGCTTTTCGACGTCAATAACGAGAAGCCCAATCTTTATTGTGATTATTGTTTATTATCATTATTATTATCATTATAATTATTATTATTATTATTATTATTATTATTATTATTATTATTATTGTTGTTGTTATTATTATTATTATTATTATTGTTATTATTATTTTACCAGGCTGCCCAGGATGGGAGCTCATAGTCATGTATGACCTGCGTGAGTATGTATGGGATGCAAACATGCAACTGCAGGCAACTAAGAGCCAGACCCTTTCTCAACGCTTTACCCAGAGCACTGCTGGCAAAACAGTGAAGACAATCAGCCCAGGGGTGACAGCCATTGTAAAGGAGACTCAAAGCCAAGACCAAAACGCATGCTGCACTCCCACGTTCTGCATTCCCATCTTTGCTGATATTCTGCAGCTGTGCCTGAGCGGCGGCTTCTGTACCCCAAACTTTGAGGTAGGCTGTTGCTCAGGCCCCCCCACCATAGCTATCTGGTGCGTCGCAGAACTACTTCACTGTGGGACAAGATGTGTGTATGCATGCTGCCAGGACATGCAGAAAGCAAGCAAGTAAGGCTTGATGCAGCAACAAAAGAGGAATTGGTTTTGGCAGTAGTCAAGCAACCTTTCCGAGCCATTCATTGCATTTCACTAGATTCACTGCAAGAAAGCATGTTCACCTCTTGAGCCCTGAGGCTGAAACCCATAGTATGCTAAGCCACTACCATGTGATGTATGATACAGCAGCATGTGCACTTGTTACTTGTTCCATCAGGATTGGTTGTGATGTCACATGTGATAGAGTTGGCTTAACATGTGATGTGCTGTCTTCAGGTGCACACACTTCATGACGAGCTTGTGCTGTGTCAAGGCTTGGATGTGACTGACCTGACTACACAGCAAGTTGAAGAAGCCGCAGATCAGCAGGATTGTGGAATCGTGGAGGATTCTGATAGCGATGTCATGCAGACCTATGTTGATCAGAAGGCCACAATCAGCGTCGGCTTATGCATCCTGCATGAAATCTTTGCGGCATTGAAAGCTTTGGATGGGGGCTTCACTGGCTGCTTGGACACCACCGTCAACATTTATTACCTCAAGGTACAGACCAGCTTTACATAATACATAATGCGTAATATATAATATGTATATTTGATATATAATTACGACATGCATGCAGCACCTGGTCACATACATCTCTGCTGAACAAGCAGTCCATTGCCCATTGCACAGCATGACCTCAGGAATTATATCCTCAGTCCTGTCATCTCATCATGGGCTGCATCAGCACCTGCTGGATCACCTTTGCCAGGTCAGCATTGTGCCACATGCATACTTGCCACATCAGCATTGCCTGGCATAAGTAATGCATGGTGCCAACATACACAATATACTATACATATATTATACATATATTATACATACACTATATAGTGGTGTCGTCAATGTCAGGTGTCATCATGATCATGCAAAACATGAGTGATGCATATGTGGCCTCTCAGCCTCTGAGCAGGAGCACTTTGTCACCTCAAAGGGCTCTCGATCTTTTGTTTGGCTCTCAACTACTTGCATGACAATTCTCAATGGTTCAGGGAACCATAGAGATCATCCCTCCAGCAGTTCCACTGACAATCTTGGAGCTTGACATTGATGTCATTGTCAAGGTAAGCATGCCTACCTTTACCTTTTGTGCAGGTCATCGCAACTTCTACTTAACACTTGTCCCAATAAGCACAAGTGTGTACAAATGGGATGATGTTTGCTGCATCCATGCACAGCTTTAAAGGTTGTTCAAGCACATTTGTGTTGCTCCTGTGCCTGTAAGCAGCACTGTTTGTGCACTTGTAGTCTGCAATCCGATTGATGATCAGCCCCATATGCACCACTATAGATTTTTTTTCTGGGTCAAATCAGTCAAGACACTGCAGAGCATTCATCCTTGACACTGGTTCTAGCAATTGCTGGCCAGTCCTCATTACCTCTTGCCCAACTTGTGTTCCATGCACTCACCTGTGTCAATTTGAATGCCATCTCAGTACAAACACATGTCATCCTGTTCCATTTGCTGATCTTTGCACCGTTGCATCTGTCCTACTCAAACACCTGGCTACACTCAAATCTTCCAGCTAAGCATGTTCTCCTTGTGTGGATCGCTTTTGCATAAAGGGCTTGAGCAACGTCTGCAGGCTTGGGACACACCAGCTGGCTTGTGCAAATCCTCATTCTACTCCTGTGACGACTTTTGCACTATGCAAAATGGCAAAGCCCATGGCAGCATCAAGCTGCAGCAGTCAGGCCTCATAACAGGCATCGAAAACGTAGGCTCAGATATAGTGAATGCTTTTGCCGGCGTCTTCCACAAGCACGTGAACCCGACCCCACCCTTAGTGATCAAAGAGTGGGACTTTGGTGATCAAGGTGCTTTGCTGATCCACACCCTTGCAGGCATCACAGATTGTCATCTGCAGCTGAAGCTGCATCTGAAGCTGCGTCTGAAGCTGCTGTTATGCCCTCTTCACGCCCATACCAACGGCATTGTGGATGTCCTATCATGGGTTTGCTGTTTCACCAAACATCACAACCCATATTCATTCTCCAAAGCCAGACATGTACTGACTTTGCTGTTTCATCGTGGTAAATGTATCATGTGGTACTGTGCATTGGTGCATTAGTCTATGTGTTTGTTGGTCCGTCCCTTTCAAAACGACTAAGAAAAAAGGATGTTGAGTGCAGGTGAATGTGCGAGTTCCCCTGATGTAGTGAACTCACACCCCCTTGGAGTCTTTGCTGTGTACACCACAGATTGGGCTCAGTACCGTAACATCACTAACGACACGTACGATGGTCAGCCTGTGGTGAGACCTGCCTGGTGCAAGAACTATGGCTACACTCCAAGCCATCTGGATGCCTCCCTATTCACGCACATCATCTATGCCTTTGCCAAGGTGGAAGCTGGCACATATGCAGTGGTAAGCCTTTTGTGATACGCATGGTAAGGTATGTTTGCCTGGTCTGTCTGCCAGGATAGCATAGCATGAAGTGACAGATGGCGGCACAATACATGCAGAGCAACAAAAAAAGCCAGAACAGGCAAATGCAGTGCGGCCAAGGATTTAAGTGAACCCTCCCTTGTGCTGCTCTGCTTCTGCCCTGTTCTGTGCTATGCTGTGCAGCTACAAAGTAGCCGTAATTCAGGTGCTCTATGGCTCTGCAACAATCTCCTTTAGTGATATGTCACAGATGTAGCAATGCATGTGAACTTGCAGGTGGACACAGAGACTGATGACCAAGCATTACAAGCTCAACTGATGGCCATCAAGACTAATGGTGTGAAAACCATCATCTCCATTGGCGGCTGGTCTTTCTCCACAGGCACAGATGTGTTTACTGGCACCGGCTCTGAGCAGATCTTTCCTGCAATGGCCAGCACCAATGCCAGCAGAGCAGCCTTCATACAATCTGCCATAAGCTATGCTAAGCAGCGGGGGTTTGATGGCATTGACATCGACTGGGAGTAGGCTTACGAACATACACATCGTACCGTGTCTATCACCACACATCTGCCCATTGACTGGCAAGGCCTGAATTCCCCTGAATGAGAGATGTAATTGCCTGCATGTGCCTTGCACAGCATATGTGCGCATCGTGTATGTGCGTCTGCAGATGGCTCAGATATACCCAATGCCCCTTGCCTGATGCTAGACATGCCCACAAGATGCACTTACTCACTCATGGCAAGAAGCAGGTGCTGTGCACAAAGGCAGCAGCTGGCCTTTGGTGCAAACACCACTCTGAGTCTCAGGGATCCAGGGCAGTTGCATGCAGGTGGCCTGGGGCTATTGGAGGAGTTGTGTGTAGCAGCAGCTCAGCAGGTGGCTGCAGTCAGTGCACTCAGTCCATTGCAGACTTCACATCCTTGTTAGCAGAGATGAGAGCTGCCATGGGCCCATCTATGTTGCTGACAGTTGCCTTGAGGGCCACACCCACCCCTCAGCTGCATTATCAGCTTGACCAGATTGTGCAGTCTGTGGACTGGATTAACCTCATGAGCTATGACTATGTGAGCTGATGAAGCATCATTTTTAGCTTGCTGGCAGTTAGTGAGTGACCAGCATGCGGCGTGGTTGCGTTTCATGAGTCATGCTTGATGCATCATCTGTAGCACAGCAACTTGCAGGATGAGTGCACCTCGGTTGAACGCTATACAAGCCATGGTGCATAACACGCTGAACGCAATAAGTTTGTGTTGACACAATGTGTGACCCCATGTGTACTTTAGCAGATGCTTGGCAGAGACAAATGTTTTTGTGCTCTCACTGAGGCCTCTTAATCAGTGGTCTGTGACACTGTGCTTTTGCAGGCGTCCCTAAACACTTTTTTTTTTGCTTGTTTGCTGCAGCACGGTGGCAGTTTTGGTTCCTCTGAAGTCGTTGCAAATCATAACGCTCCCATACTGGATTGTCATGCTCCCACCCCCAATTTTGATATCTCTGGTGAGCATGCTATCCTTGCTCTACTCTTGTCATTACCCCATACTGCATTGCCGTCAGCTGTGTCTGCGTGCAAGGCAGAACAAAGGTCTGCATGGGTACAACATCACAGACGGACAGGTCACCCTGGTCACCCCTCCCTTGCCATGACCCCTAGGCTTAGCCTTTGCATGACACTGAGGGTGCTGCCCCTAGTCCTGGTGTTGATGTGACATCTTCCCATTTTGTTCTCTCACCTGGAGTCCTGAGTGCTGTGACTACCCACTAGAGTATTCAAGTCAGTCAACATTGTGCATGCCAGGGGCCGTGGATGCATTTTTGGCAGCAGGTGTGCCAGCTAATAAGTTGATGCTGGGCTTGGCTAACTACGGCAGAACTTTCTCACTGACAGAAGATGGCGATGAGCCTGGAGTCGTGACTGCTAATGGTATGCATCTACCTTGTTCTGACTGCCTTGTCTAGACAGATCTGCAGAAAGACCCTCTATGTTGATGAGCTGGACATTGCTTTGGCAAACTGTACGATTGCTTTTGCAGTCAAGCACAATGCATATCAGCACGTACTTGAAGCTGCTGACATACATCTACACCTTGCACAGTACTCCAAGCGGGTAATTGCACAGGTGACTGATATACAGCGTGACGTCATGGCTTCAGATCTTGCCCAACCTTTGTTTCTGGAACACAGCTGGAGAAAATTGATGGTGTGGTGTCACAGGTGCTCCACATGCAACTCAGAGCACATGCACGTACAGCGATGGAGTCCTGGCCTACTATGAGATAGAACAGTTTGTGGACAAAGCTGCTATCAAGGTTGACACGGTAGCACAAGCTGCCTATGCGCGCTACAACACAAGCAGCTGGGTGGGTTTTGACACACCTGATACACATCGACACAAGATGTGTTATGCACGCTACAAGCAGTTGGGTGGAGTGTTCTATTGGGATGGGGAGCTGGACTCAAATCTAGAGCTTATGAAAGCAGGGCGAGCAAATTTTGTGTCTGCAAACTGCGGAGATTTCACTGTTGCCACTTGTCCCAACTGACAGCTGATGTCTGACAGTGTTATAATGCTGTACGTGTAGTAACTGGCGCAAGAAGGTACAGCATCAAGAACGTGTTCCATAGGTCAAGTTTTTCCTGAACATGATTGGCATGAAGTGACTGTGCACCAAGGTCCCTGTGCACATGTAACGGGATGATAAGTTAACGGAGCCGCATAAACCCAAAGTATAGTTGGAATGATGAATTGCACTGGTGGCTGTGTGGGGAGTCACAGGGAACACGTGACTGCTGATCAGGCTTGCTGTATAGATTGCAATGCATGAAGATGGTGGCAGCATTGCCGCAGCAGTTGGCCAATCATGCTTTGCCGCAGACAATCAGGCATGCTTCTGAAGAATGATCTTGCCACCCCGCTTTGACCCAAGAGCCATTACACAAGATTTATTTTGAAAGTGTGATGGTGGATGCAACGTGAAATGCACAGAGACCATGCACGTGCACATGCCGAATCATAAGGACAGGAACTCGAAACTTGAAGACCATCTGAAGTGTGCAAGTTTGTGCAGACCCTAGCCAAATCCCAGGCCCCTGCTGTGCTATGCTTAGTCAGGTTAATGAGCAGCTGACTTGGCATCTGACTCATGCCTGAGGACTGAGACAAGACCGTCGAGGTGGTTCTGCACATGAACGGCCATATGCGCACAGATGGTATGCGCACAAGCGTTCTCACGCGATACGCATTTGTGGTTCTTGCATGCACGGCGTTATCCGCGGGGCCTTACAAGCACCCGGCTTTAGACTCTGTGTGCGTTATGTCACCTTCGGCCCAATGTCGCTTTGCTCCACGTCCAACGCCCGTCTCACATCTTACAATCTTTGGCTCCTCGCTAATAATCTCAAGGTCGCGTCGGTACAACGACACTGTCTGTAGTTCACAAGTGGCTTAGCTCATCGCTGATCTCTATTGGGAACAAACATGACGAGCAAAATCTATCGAACAGCAGGCTCTATAAAGGTGACTGCATCCTTATGTGACTCTTAGCGTACGTCAACAACTAACAGGCAATTACAAAGCACCACTTAGCAAAGTCAGCACTAAACAAGCATCTTGCAGTGACCAACTGACAGTAGGGAATATACTTGTGTTGTGTCCAAGGGCAAATCACACTTTACTGTCCAGCCTGAATGCTTGTCTGTAATGAATCCACATCAGCAATTCCATTGAGTGCAGCTGGACCACAGCATTATTGCACGTCGCTGCTTTGACCTCAACACAGGTACACTGTTTGTCAAACAATGACATGGTCTGCAGAACGGCACAGTAGCTGCGGCCAGCTATGCTGGTAGCACACTGGCATACGTTGCCCCTCAGATGGCAGGTGCAATAGACATCATGGTGGTCAGTCAGCCAGATGGCAGTCTCAGAAGCTCCCCTTTCTATGGTACTCACTTGCTGCTTCCAGTGTCTTTACATGCACTGTATCAATGCATACACTCAAGACTGATGTTGCTTCCAGTGTCTTTACAGGCACTGTATCAATGCGTACACTTCAAAAGCGATGTTTGTTGATCTGCAGTGCGCTTTGGAAAGTACACTGGCTTGAGGACAGCAGACAAGAAGGTGCACATTGTTGTCAATGGTGAGCACTACACAACCTGACCTTGGAGTGCATTGCATCTGCTGGGTTGTGCATCGACGTGTATGCTTTTATCCATATTGCGCTTGATTTGGTCCATGTTGAAGTCTGAGCAGGCTGTCTGCTGAATCTGCAGATGTTGAAGCTGACTTTACAATGCACCTTGGCCGGTCTGGTGAGGCATACTTTGTGGGAGAGGATGATGTTGTAGGTATGGCCCTTGTCTGCAAGGAAGTCTTCATTGCCATTCACAACCCAACTGCCATGTTGGTACCATCATACTTTCCATATGCATGCAATGTCCTTACAGCAGTTGTCAAGCTTGTCATGTTGGGTCCCCGAGCAATGTCACATCTTGGGTCAGTCAATATGCAAAACAACATGTCCATATTGTGAGCATTGTTTTTGTGATGAGCTTTATGCATGAGATTCAGGAGACTCTGGTGACGAGGTGGAGCTGTTGGCGGGCATGATGTCCCCTCCCAATGGTTACTCATCTGCTGATGAGGCCCTGTCATATGCCACGCCTGAGCAGACTGCTTCCATCCAGGTAACAAATCATGCCTGATTGCATCACTCAATCTACTTGGATAATGCAATGGGTCGCCACATTCTGGACAGTCTGTCATGCAGCACGTGATGTTATCGTGCAGGACTGCAAACATTCACATCTGTAACACCATTTGTGTGCATTTTGCAAGGTATGTCCATCTCATTCGTGATCTGGTACAAGGCTATTTGGGGCAAGTGTGTTTGCCTCTCTCGTGAAGGCAGTGCATGTCAATCTGGGTACGCTGGATGGCAAACATCTGGCATTGTGCAACAAAGCAGATGCAAGGGCTCATTGGCCTAAGCAGTTGCCTCTTTGCAGGCTGCAGTAGCAAAGCTGGGACAGGCACAAGGCCTTGACATCCAAGCGGCTGCTGATGAGAGGGCCGCCAGTGAAGCATCATCTCTGCGTGAGTCCCCTTCAACACCACAAAAGCTGCCGCAATCTTGCTTTTGTAATCAAAGCACAGCACCCAGCACAGGCGCCTGTTCCAACATGCACAAGAGCAGGCTATCTTTTAATGGTAACAAACTTTGTTGAAGCCTATGGCCTTGAGTGTATTCTGAGATGTGGATGCAGGCCCTTCTCACAGTACTTCCCTGGTAACAGACATCTTGTCAGTGCCAGCCAACATGGACACCAGCCTCAGTGCACCCCCTGGAGACCCCACCTTCACCCTGACCCCAAAGCAACCTGCTGGCAAATCTCGCCTTAACCCCTCCAAAACCCTGGACAAACCTCCTTTGGCGCCAAAACCCTTGGTGACTGATGAACCACTCACCAGCTTTGGAATGGGCTCCCCTGGTGGGCTTAGTAAAACTAGTCATGCTATCCCCAAAGACAGAGGTAGCAAGTCAGGCAGTCTTGACTCGGTTGCAGAAGCAAGCACATCACCCCTGTCTGCTCATCAGGCTGCTGCTGCTGCAAGCTCTGGACAGACATCCGGACAGCGTAGCAGCAGTCCATCTCATTCACCAGCCTCAGCACGTAGTCATCTGACTGAAGACCTAGCAGCTGCCATGCAGCAAGAAGAGGAGCGGCGAGCTTCGCATGCTCAGGCGGGGTCCTCTTCTTCTAGCCCTGCCAAGACTCGCAGGAATGGGTTTCTGTCGAAGCTAGTAGGCAGCAGCAACGACGCGAAGGGCTCTAGTGGGCAGCAGCAGCCGCCTTCAACGCCTTTCCAGCTTGCCTCTCAGCAGTTCCTAGAGGAACAGGGACCTGCTAGTCCAGATCTGGAGCCTGCAACCAGCGGCACTGCACCACATGGGTCTAGTCATGCCAATGGCGTACAGTCAGCAGGCCCTGCCCCAAGCACAGATGTTGATCAGCAGGCAAAGCAGGCACAGCATGGCCGGCAGAAGGATGAGCACATTGGTGGCAGCCCTAGTGAAGTTGCTGACAGGCTGATTAGCAGCTTGCAGGGCCTTGGGTGAGTCATCATGATCAGCCACGGTATCTGAAGTTGTTGCTGCGTCTGGTAGGCAAGTACATGGTGACTACAGAGGCGTCAAAAGTGCAAGTGTGCACACTTGCACTTTTGACTCCTCAGTAGTCACCATGTACTTGGCTACCAGACAAGTCAAAAGTGCAAGTGTGCACACAACCGTGACTGTTCCTCACCTCATTCTTGACAGAACATGTTGTAACAGGCAAGTATGTAATTTGGCTGACCACGTGTCCTGTGCCTGGGGTAAGGTTGGGGAACCTGCAACGCCGCAGGGTGGGTCAAATGCAGGCCTGAGTCAAACACTCAACTCCTATCTCACAAGCATTACTCACACTCGCACTATCCTGATGTGTATCACATCAACATGCAGGAGCAGCAAGCCAAATCCAGCCAGCTCATCAGGAGAGGACTTTAGTTTCCAGGCTCCAACCCACCCCTGGTCAGTCAGCAACCCCAGGTTCCTAGCCACCCCCACCGCCAGCCAGCCCCCCACCCTGACCATGCATGCATCAGCAGCAGCCGCCCCTGTGGGCCCTGGCTCAGCCTCCGCTTCTTCTTCCATCCCTCCTGCTCAGCACATGGCCATGAGTCAACCTGCGTCTGAGGCCAACACTGCCATTCCCGCCATTGTCCCAGATGCTCAAGATTCTGGTGACCTTGCTTGCCGTTGTTCTGCAGCACCAAATGTCCTTTGCTGCCAATGGGGGCTAATGATCTTCTGTGTGTCTCATCACTGTCATTGCAGCAAGCTGTCTTGACATTTGCATCTTGTCATAGAAGTCCCCTTTGGATATCAGCATTTGCGCTGCAATCAGCAGAGGCTTCTGCTTAAAAAGCACGCATCACTGTGCAAGGTATCTGACACTGAACCATGCAAACCTGCCTCAACGACAGTGATAGCACAAGTGACCAACAGGTGTCTGGCTGATTGGTTGTGCAGAGGATGGGTCACCGCATGCTGGCAACAGGATAGAGCTGGAGGCGATGCATGACCAGCTGTACAGGAAGGGCCAGACGGCTCAGATGGCCATGTATGAAGCCCATAAGGAGCGCCGGGAGTGGGATCATGCTGGGGGTACCCCACCTGTGCACTCCCATTATGGTCAGGTATGCTGACACCTCCAGTCAACAGCAGCTGCACATGCACAGTTGGGCTCTGCAAATCCTGAATATCTTTTGTGTCCCAGATAACTTTTCTGTCCTGGACACTTTGTCTGTCCTGGATATCTTCTCTGTCTTGGAAGCAATGTTTGCGGTGCGGTGTTGCTCCAATGGGCGACCCGTGCTTCATAAGGCATGTTGTTGGCATAAAACAACTTGCGGGAGTTCAACTGTTGCAGACACTGTTTGATCTGGTTCTGCAAACCTGTGGGTGCATGTCAAGCAAAGCTCAAAGCTGTGGGCAGATTACCATGCAGCTTTGCGTTTTGCTTGACCTGCAGCCACAGGTTGACAGTACCAGATCAAGCAGTGTCTGCACAGACAATCTTGAGCTTCATATCTCACTTGCATGGGCCAGAGCATCACCATGCTGCCAGCTTTGCGTGTTTGCTGTAAAAAGAATGTGAACATGCATGCTCATGTGTATGTACCTGACTGTATGTACTCAAACCTTGGGACAAAGACAAGTGTTGAACAGATGGGGAGGGAGACACATGCCAGATGAACGAATGAATGGGTGAATGAGTGAGTAAAGGAAAGAAGGAACATATGCATGCATGAACAAGAGAAGAAAGGAATGACCAACCACACAAAGGAGGGAATGTTGATCAAATGAATGAGCAACCAAAGGAAGGAATGAGGGAACACATGAATGCATGAACCAAAATCGAATGAACGACCACACATACAAAGGACTGAGTGTGTGAATGAGCAAATGCATGTGTTGCTTGCAGGAGGTGGCAGTGGGTGGTGATTTGGCTGCAGCTCACGCTGCCACCAAACATGCAGACACGCACCCTCACTCAGACAGCAGCAGCAACAGCAGCACGGACCAGCCTGACCCATCAGGCTCTGCCGGCAGTCATGAGAACGGCCTAACCTCTGCTGACACTGCACGCCAGGGTGTCCTAACCTCTGCTAACCTCTTGGGCACCAGCCGCCCTAAGACCCCGATGAGCCCCCAACCTGCCCGCCACCCCCACCCAGTCTTGACCAGACAATTCAGCAAGTCAGCACCCAACTCACCCAAGTCTTCCTCCAACATTTCATTTCAAGGCACTCAGGACAGTTCTTCAAAGGCCACAAAAGCAGATGCACATGCGCAGCAACAGCCTGCTGAAAGGAGGGCACTGCCTGGGAGCATACTGATCCCTGGCAGGGCTCTGGGGTCTGTGAAAGAGGGGTCAGGCAGTGTGAATGCAGGGTCAGAGGGGGGTGTCGAAGGGGTCTCGCCACCTGATGGGTACATGGCAGACTCTGAGCACTCCTGGTCGCGTCACCGCTTGCAAACCTCCTCTGTCAGCTTCAATGACTCAGGTATGACAAATCACCATGACATGCTGAGCTGGCCTTGTGACTCAGCAGGCATGTGGCACATGTACTCATGCTCCTCCTCCTCCTCCTCCTCCTCCTCCTCCTCCTCCTCCTGCTGCACAGAGCCAAGGCAATGCTGTGGAGCATCAATCAATAAATTGATCTATCAGTAGTCAGTCAATCAATCAATAAACCAATCTGTAGTCGATCAATCAACCAATCAATCAATCAATCAATCAATCAATCAATCAATCAAGCAAGCAAGCAATCAATCAATTACTCAACCAGTCAATCAATCAATCAATCAGTGAAAATATCAAGCAGTCAATGAACCCATCCATCAAGCTCTTATAGGGTCATTCATTGGTTGCTTGCTAATAGGATATGTGCCTGTGTACACACACGGCTGCCGAGTGCAGCTGTAGCCTCTGATGCATGTCTGCATGCTGGGAGTTTGGGCTACCCACCCTCAGCACCCTGAAGTCTACAAAACAAAATATTGCATCATGTACGCCATGTTGGAGCGGAGGACCAAAGGAGGCTAGCATCCTCCTTTGGTCTTTTGGCAGCACACCCCAAATGCCAAACGTCCTGTTGATCATGAAGAAGCAAAGCAGAACAGGACAAGAAGCAGAAGAAGAAGCAACAGAAGAAGCAGAAGAAGTAGAGTGATGGTTGCCCTTCTGGTGCAGGGAGATTGTTGGGAGCTGGCTCGTCAGGAGGTGGCAGAGCAGGTGATGGCTGGGCTAGCCTGGCAGGTTTTGAGATCTCCCTTTGCGGCCCTCATGTCACCCCATCCCTCAGGTATACTTGCCTGCTGGTGCCTGCCTGTCTTTGGATTGCGCTTGAGTGTCACTTCGGCGTCATTTTGCCTGCTGGTGATGGTCTCCTATTGAGGCACTCAATGCCTTCAAGCTCTTTTGGAACCACTAAACCCAGTCCCTCCAAAGAACCTCGCAAAGTTGCTGAGCAGCCCAAGTCTGAAGTCTTGCTGTGGAGCATCACACCAGAGACTCCTCTTTCAGCTGTGTTCCCGTGTTCTGGGTGCCAAATGTAACGCCAAACACATATTGTGTGCTGTCACAAAACATGGTGCTGCTTCATTTGACTCAGCACAGTTGCCATGCTGGAGCTGGCGCCTGTCATGTACCATTGCAAGACCTTGTCTATGCCGAGCAGCTGCTCAAAATAAAGCGTACTTACCATGAGGAATCCTATGCTGTTTCATCAGCCATGAATTGACGTCCTCCACTGCCCCCTTTGCAAAGCCTTTGATGCAACTCACCTCAGTGGACGCCGACTGCAGCGCCTCACACAGTCTGCCAGTCAATCCGTGAAGTATATATCACCAAAGATGATGTGACACAACAACTCATCGCTCAAGGCTCCTGACTGATGTTGCAGTCCAGAGGAAGCCTTTGAGGTGTTCCAAACCCACAAAGTTCATATCACCAACGAAGCTGTGACACAGCAAATCAGCACTCAAGGCTCCTGACTGATGTTCTGCAGTCCAGAGGAAGCCTATGAGGTGTTCCAAACTCACAAAGTGAGTGAGGCCCAGTTTGCAGAGCAAGGCCCATTGCTGATCAGCAAGGCAGGCCTGATGTGCCGTCTTGGGGACCGGGTGTACCCCTGGCAAGAGGCTGCCCCCGTGGTCATGGGGGTGCTTGCCTTTGGAGGTGACTGGCAGCACTTCCTACCGGCTGAGGGGGGCTTGCCTGTCGCTGTGCCTTCTGTGGAAGCTCAGCATCCCCAGCAGGATGCTCGCAAGGTCAGTCACATCTACATGTTTTTTCGAAACAAAAAACAACAAATGAAATGAAATGAAATGAAATGAAATGAAATGAAATGAAATGAAATGAAATGAAATGAAATGAAATGAAATGAAATGAAATGAAATGAAATGAAATGAAATGAAATGAAATGAAGCCTTTGTAAAGCCAGTGAAGGGTTTGGAAGGACGTTTGCTGGTCTCACTGCAGTGATTGCACTCGGCAGCTTGAGCAGGCTGATTCTCCTTTTGTGACATGCTGATTGGAGCATGCAGTTGTCTTACCTTCTCTCTGGTCAGGTGCTATGCTCACCATTCTGGTCAGGTGTGATGCACATTGCTACCTGCTAACCTGTTCTCAACAGCCTTGATGTGTAACAGCACCATGTTCCATCTCTCTTCGTGCAGCTCTGGAGACGCATGGCTAGTGTACTTACCTGCTCATGTTTACCCTTGCACAAAGTCAGCAACACACCTGAGCTGTTATGTTTGAATGGTTTCCCACCAAAATTGCCAACTGAATCATATTAAAAAGTCCTGTAGTGAGCGTCAATGCCTGGGCAGCCCGGTATAAAACTTGGCTTCTCAATAATTGACGCCGGAAGGCATAGTCTTTTCTCTTCTTTTTCTTTTCTGAGCGTCAATGATTCAGTGGCTGCACGGTACAGGCCAAAGTTGCAAAGAGCAGCAGCTGGAGGGTATGGCTGGGCTCCTGGCGCAGTAGCAGTACTGGTGCAGGCAGGAACGGCAAGCCTGGCAGTGGCAGCCTTGATGCAGCTGTGGCCGCCGCTGCAGCAGCAACCCACCCTCGCTCTCCTGCTGCTCAACAGGTCAGCAAGCATCTTGTGATGCCTTGTGGGATGTCTTGTGGCTGCCTTGTGGCTGCCTTGTGGCTGCCTTGTGGGCAGCCGCTTGATGGTTACATCAGCCGCATGAAGCATGTCACCTGCATGGAAACTTGGTTGCCTGCCAGTGTGCTTGCAACATGTACCATTCCATGTGCAATGGCAGCACCCTCCAGATCTCTGGTGGCGCATCACTTGGCTGTGACAAGATTGGACTTTGGCTGTGAGAAGAGATTGTGTTGCGCAACACATTTGATAGAACAAGACAACGCAGCAAATTATCATGATCCAGCAGCTCTTGACGCAGCAACGGGAAAAGGCATGACTGTATGTGGGCTGCTGCTTGACACGCCTTACAACTTGAAAGTCGTGTCAACATGTATCAGGCAGAACCGCTCGTCGCAAAACCTGGGAACAATGTTGTGCTGTGCAGTTGGCCTTGGAGGCTCTGGAATCTGGATTGTCTCCTCAGGCAGCCAGCATGGTGAGTGAGCTGGTGGCTTCCCAGCAGGGGCGGCCGCCGCCAGGCCGCCGAAGGGCCTTTGTGCCCAGCCCTGCCCAGCTGAAGGCCCTGCCCCTGCAGTATGGCCAGAACACCATTGACTTCACCTTTGCTGGCCAGCGTCTGAGGGCGTACATCCACTACTTCAACTGGAACTCTAGGTACACCATCAATCATGCAAAGTCAAGCATCACAGCGCAATATTTACGCCCCGTGTGACAGATATGTCTGACACAACAGCTCTGCCCTGTGAAATTTTGCTTCTGACTAGACCCGCTTTCTGCCACCTTGCATCCGCCTCATCAACCCTTCTTCATGTCAAGGTCAAGCATGTGTTGACTTCACTCATCCTTCATCAAAAACCCTTCTTCAAGTCAAGGTCAAGCATGTGTTGACTCCACTCATTCTGCCTCATCTAGCCTGTCTCATGCAGGCTTGTGATCTCAGACATCGACGGCACCATCACAAAGTCAGATCTGCTGGGTCACCTGCTGCCCAGGGTGGGCTTCGACTGGAGCCACAGGGGGGTCACTCGCCTGTTCACCAACATCAAGGCCAACGGTTATGTCTTCATGTTCATCAGCAGCCGGGCCATTGCGCAGGCTTCAGCCACGCGAGACTACCTGCACACTCTGAACCAGGATGGGGAGACCCTCCCTGCCGGACCTGTCATTATCTCCCCTGATGGCCTCTTTCCCTCCTTGTACAGAGAGCTGGTAAGGCACCTGCACAAATGAACAGCTCTGGGCTGCCGCCTTAGGAGGCTCCCGTTATGGTTGGTGAAAAGCGTCAAATTTGCTTTTTGCTTGCACGAATGAATGACAATTTTTCCCTTGCAACACAGTCATCCAATCAACATGCTTTGTCATTGTGACAAGCTCTGTCATGCTAAGTGACTTGCTGAGCAATGGTTGCTTCCCTCAGCACCCATCGAGTAGTCATTGCATCACAGCTGTACGGTTGTCTCAGTGTGCCTACAGACTCAGTTGCTGCTCCCTAACTGGTCGAGTCTGCTGTATGCTGCAAACATGCAACACGTCTGTAGAGGCCAAGCATTTAAATAAAGTTGTGCTGACCATATCTTGACCTGCATCTTACAAACTGACATGGCTGGCTCCAAGGACGCCAGAAACATGCAGAGCTGCGCATCAGCAGACTTGCACAGTTGCCACAAGCTCCAGATGGGAAGTTTGCCTGCTAACAGGTGTTACGACGCCTGCATGATAGTTTGGCTTGTTAACAGGTGTAACGACGCCCGCATGATAGTTTGCTTGCTAACAGGTGTTACGGCGCCCGCATGAGTTCAAGATCAGGTGCTTGGAGGACATCCGGGCTTTGTTCCCGGCTGACTGGAACCCCTTCTATGCCGGCTTTGGCAACAGAGATACTGATGAGATCTCATATTTGACAGTTGGTGTGCCTGCCAGCAAGTGCTTCATCATCAACCCAAAAGGTACAGCCCAGCCTCATCTGCACAGCTGAGCAGATGGACCTCATGTTTACAGGGCTTGATGCTGAACTTGTGGCTGTGGCAGTTGTCAGCAGCGGCACCAGTAGTGTCTCACTACAGCTGCATTTAGCAGAGTCAGTTGGTGCAGATTGATTGTCACATTGTGCAATCAATCGCATTCTTTGTACCTCATTGTTAATGAAGAAAACGCAACCACCAAGTTGCAAGTTCTGTCCTGTGTAAATTGCAGGTGAACTGAGAAAAGCCTCATCAGCAGTTGCCACCTCAACTTGGGGCTCATTGACGTCAGTCAACACACTTGTGCAAGCAATGTTTCCTGCTCTGCAACAAGAGGCAACTAACCAGACACCTGAGAGAGAGGAGTACAATGACTACAACTACTGGCATGTGACACCTCCAATTATTATTGATTCTGAAGATGATGCCTTTGGGGATCCAGAAGGCATGCATTCAGACACTGACTCAGATGAAGACAGCTTTCATCATCACTTTCTGTAAGCTGAGCACATGCTAATGTACTGCTATACAAACTGTTGTGTGTTAGAGTGTATTTACTGGAGAGATACTTGAGAGGTACAGATTTGAGGGAAGCAGGCATGCATTTCGTTTGTGAGTACACAGTTTTACAGCTTATTATGTCTGACCACCACAGTTACACGAACATCATGGGCTGCCATCATGTGTGTGGGCATTGTGTATGATACTGCATCTGCTATTGTTGCTAGCTTTAGCGTATGGCACGTTTATGTCAGATTTCTAGGTGAGCATTGCATCATGACATTTTACGAGTGCCCTGCATTTGCAAAGCAGCCGGTTTCTAAAATTGCAAGGCAGCCTAGACTCATGATAGCATCTTTGATTGTATGACAATCAGTACCTGTTGACATGGCAACATACCAGATTCTGCGGATTAGTGAATCCTTGGTAACAAGTATCTGAGATCCAATCTGTCATGGGAACCTATTGACATGACCTCGCATTCAGGCTTGAATGGTTCAACAGAATGGGCATTCTGTGCAGACGCATGTGTTCTGTTACACTTGTGTAGCCTGTTTGTCTTCCTGACATGTGTGGAAGGACAAAGTAAGTGTGAGCTGCTATCATCTGGCATATACGACGATCTGCTTGGTTTCCAAATATGCATCAATAGGTCTCGGACGCTTTGCATGACTGATACCTGGTTCGTTATCACAGACACGTGCAGTTTATGGTGGATGTTTGCAAGCAAATTTCAAGTAGTCTTCAAGCAAGTAATGGCAGCTGAGACTGGTAACACGCACACGAGCATAGATGTGCCTGCACATATTTGCCTGTTCATGTGTCACTCTGTAGCCTTGTTCTGAACGGATGCACAGCTGCAGCACTGTTGGCTACAGGACAGACCCAAGACAGAGGAATGCTGATACTTTTAATGCAGTATGACTGCCCGTAGTCAAGCTTTGTCAAACGCAGGCTACTCACTTACGCAGCAGCAAACTGAACACTCACAATGGGTTCTTGGAACGCCTTGCAGGAGAGCGTAACCCAACACCATCAGCTCTCTTGCTGCACATGCTTGCTGTTGCTTGCTGCATTTCTGACTACTATAATACAGTGGTGTACAAACGCTACCAATGGTGATGTGCGGCCTAGCTTAGAAAATCCTGTCAAATATCTATCTTCTCAGCTATATGATGGTCTACAAGGGTGGTGAACTTCTATGACAAATGTAGCTATCTCACCAATCTTCAAAATGCGCCTGAGCCTTGAATCCAAGCTGGCTTATCCTTTCGACCATTGGTGGCATTTTGTTGAATGCTGCATCCATTGGATCACTAGCAAAAACCTCAACAGTTGCAATCCCTGTGGACAGGTTGACTGTTACTTTGTCCACACCGCTCATTGCCTGCAGACATATGCGTCCCCAGTCAGACTTGAAAACAACGCTAGAACCGAGCACAACTACGAGATTCTACGGATTGCAGCATTCACAAAGCATCACACCTTCAAAGCATCAGCCACGCGACTGGAGCAGCCATCACAAGTCATCCCCTCGACCTTCAGCTCCAGCTCCATTAGGTCAGCTGCGACATGGTACTGCTCTATGTTGCAGACGGCTATGTGGAAACGTCTTTGGAGACTGGAAAGCGACAAAAACACCTTCAGCTTCTGCCGTGTCCACCGCGGTGCTTCTGCATACCGCGATCTGCCGTAGTGCGCGGTGTTGTCTGGTGATCTGGACCTGCTTGGATTGACTTGCAGGAGTGCAAGCGCACAGTGCTCTTGTTCTGGAAGCTGCTGCCGTCAGAGAGACTCTGGGAGCTGTCTCCACCCGGCAGGACGACGTATTGATCCAGCACAACGCTGTCATGGCCTTGTCTCTGAACGCGTCAGTCTTGTAGGCTACAGCAACACAGTCGCCGTGGAAGTGCGCTTGAAAGACACAAAGACGCATAGACAAATTATCAGGAGCGGCTATCGGTATTGGGCGCCTAAACTTCTCACGCTCAAGCACTCAAGGGAGATCAATCGGCAATTCCACACTCTGCACACACGTGAAGACAGACTACAATGCAATGCTTTCATTCAATGGATCTCAGATACACGCTCCCAAGGATGCACTGATTTGCAGAGCTTGGTAAAGTGCCTGGTTGAATGCAATGCTTTATGCTACATATGCAGCCTCGACAGGTGCACTGAGTGTGATGAGTCTCAGCAGCATGAGTCAAGTGACGTGCTTTAATTTTACATATCTCTGTTCATTTGACCTTTGCCATTTGTACCTCAAGTTGCTGTCTGCTTGTCTGGAAATACTGCAATATCCAGTATTTGATCTGTAGTAGCAATATGACAAAACCAAAGAACACCCAATGGACCGCAAAGAGACCCAGGTAAGCAAAAGGGGCCCAAGGCTGGCTGGCATCCAAGAACTGCAGTCACACCAGCTGTCACAGGCATTCATACCAAAGCTTGTTAAGTCAATATTAAGTGTGTAGACACCTGAACAGTATTGCTTGCACGGTAGACCACAGCATGCAGTAATGCATGACACAAGCTGCAGCAGCCTTGCAAAGCTATAGTTGGGGCTGATTTGGCAGTTGACAAGCCTGAGGTGTTAGTGGAAGTGTTGAGCATCTCACCGGATACATCCACTTTCCAGAGGAGGAAAAGTTGATGAACGCCCATATGCCATAAAAGGATGTCCACATACCGACATACCCTAACAAATATGGGTAGAAGGGTATCGTGTTTAGGAAAGTCTCTCCAACCATCAACACAAAATTAAAGCCATGCTGCAGCAGATAGACATTGTGTCAGCTGACTTTTAGACACAACAGCATTGCCTTGATACAGTACACAGCATGCAGCAGATGTACAAAGAGACTCTCACTCTGAATCAAGACATCATTGAACAGCACTGTCATGCTCGATGTACCTGATTGTAGCTGTTAAAGTTGAACAGCTGATTTGCATGCCACTTTTCATCTACCTGGTTATAGCTAGTGAAGTTGAAGAGCTGATTGGTGAAGAATGCCACACGTGTGGGATCAGGGTTAGCCTTCAGCATAGGCCAAAGCAGACCCCACGTCAGGACATCAACTATAAACACAGTCTGCAAAAGACATTGTCAATGTCAAACCATAGCCTGCAGCAGTGCTGCTGTAAGTGCATAATAAGCAAACCATACTGTCAAGTTGATATGGAACAGTGTGACTACAAAGTAGCCCAGTCCATTCACTGGCTTTTTGGCCGCCTTGGAAGTCTTTGATGTAGCAGCTTGCGGCCGCTGTATGTCTAAGAAGCTGTACAAGGTGGCCAAAGCAAAGAAAATAATCATCAAATAATAATTCCTGCAATTTGAACAGTAACTTAGCACATTGTCAGGTACGTCACAAGCAGGGCCCTGACTAATGTCAGTTGGTGACTGGAAAAGTTCGCGTGCATAAACAAATCTTACCATACTGTGTAGTACTTCAGTACAAAAAAGCCTTTGTCTGCAAACTGTATCACGGCAACAGCACTACACCAGAGGAAAGCCAGCAAGCGGTAAATAAGCAGCATTTGTGATGAACCTGCATGGCACTTACATGTGAAAACACTGACAAAGTGTGCGTGACAGCAGTGCAGCATACAATACAGCATGTGCAGCACCTATTGCACTTCCAGTAATTTCAGCTGCTTTGGCCGCCCAGGCTCCATTGCGGCTGCACAAAGGCGTCACATCTCAACAGTGCTGAGCTATGAGAGGGCTGAATAAGGACGCATAGTGCAGTGTCTGCTTGTTTGGCTATGCGATTTTGGCACATGAAGTTCATCAGAATCATATTGCTGCAAGCTTACGTCTTGGACCACGGTTTGTAGACTATCATCCATATAGACTGCGCGAAGCCAGCGGCAACGACAGCCAAAACACTTGCCGGGATGACTCTGTGAAACATCAAATGCTCTACATACGTCATCTGAGCTATGAATGTCACGCGGATGACAGTGTCAACAATAATAGACAATGCTCTGGCATGTGCTGCCACTCAAGCAATCGCTTGAACCTTTGGCGCTTTGGCGTTTGGCGAATTGACCAGTCGTAACGCTTGCCAGCCCACAATCCCCAAAGCAGTCCCGATGCCTTATACACGAGCTTTCTGTCGAGGCAGAGGCATCGACGCTGCCATTTCTGATTGGCGTCCGTATTCAAGCTGCATATTGCGCTCATAGTAGCTGTACAGTTTTTCTCTCAGCAAATTGTCTGCTTGTGTTGACCGGAACAGCCGCACAAGCCCTAGCTCAAGCGATCAGTGGCTTGCAAATGAAAATGGCCTAGTGGCACGGCATCTGTGTGCACTCACTGGGTTGTCAGCTTTGCATTTTGTCATGGGGTTTCTCCGTCCTCAGAGGCCAGAGCTTATGAAACGCAGTCCGTTGCTTTTGAGCGTTCCAATCGGAGGCACAGAGACTGTCATGGGACTCAGGCCAATGGCGTACGGCCAGGACTCTGGGGTTACTCATGATGAGGCCCGTATAGCGAAGAAAGTCAGAGCGTCACCCCCTCCTCCACATGCCAGAAGCTTTTACAAACGTTACAAGGGCCCCTACTTGGAACACTTGTCAAGAGATGCTTGGAAGAAGCCACCAAAGTCATGGCGACACTTCTTCTATGGACAAACATCTGAGGCAGTGTACAATGTGCCAGAGAACTCAGAGCACATGCAAGAACGCATAGAAGAGAATCTGGTAACATACATGGTAAGCTGTGTGACAGAAAGACAAGTGCGCACCAGCACCCAACCCCTTGCTCTCCTGACTCACAAATTACTTTTATGACGCAGAATAACTACATATGGCTGGTGGCAAGCTTCTTGATGTGCTTCTTGTAAGAATTTGTCGGTTTCCCAAGCATTCCTGCTGACTGTAGTATGCTTGCAAGTGCATGATGGCACCTTTTGTCTTGGCTCCAGGGTCTTCAACTGGGCTGCAAGCCTTGGCGTTTGCAGTGTGTGTTTGGTGGTCTGGCTCAATATTGAATACCCAGCACCTCCTGCTCAGTCGCAGCAGGTAAGCTGTTTGTGCCTCAGCGCCTCTGCCCTTTCTGACTGTGCCATGGTATTGTGAATTACTACACATGTCTTATGCTATGGCAAGCTCATGCTTTGTGCAAGCCAGCATGCGTGTAGTAAGGTCATTGAGCATGTAACATCTGTCCTTTGAGCCTGCTGTCCTGCTCACCTCTGCAGCCAGCGCTTCTGCATTGCTGAGGTGAGGTCATGCGTGAGCCGACATTGTATTACAACACAGTTTGACATTTGGTGTAGGGACAAGCGCTTGTAGAAGATCAATGGGCTGGACTTCGAGCGGGCGCCACCGTTGTCACATGGCTGCTTATCCTGTACACAAGGTGTACGTCTCTGCTTATCAAATGGGCTGGCATCTCTTTAGTCTCCATTCTGTCCCATGCATCTCTGAGATGTACTCTTGCCGAAGGGAGCATGAGTGCAAACTCACGAGCGCATCCAGGCGTGCCTTTTGCAATCTTTTTGAGTGATGTCCAGTCATCAGAGTATCCGGAGCCAAGAAGGCTTGCACAGGAAATCTCAGCAGTTGTCAGAGAACAGAGCCGACTGCTTTGGAATCAAGCCAAGTTCTACAGCTACTACTTGCTTGATGCTGTTAGGTATCCATATGTTTTGTACCACCATGCTACAGACAGACAACGTACATAGTCTATATGCCTACTGTTCTGTTCAGAACTTGACCACAGCATCATTGTCTGGTGAGCAGTGTAGAAGAAGATGAAGAGTGATCCAGCTTGGCAACGTTGATGCAGGAAGCTTGCCCCTGTCAATTGCAGCAGGCAAGGTTGCAACGCAATGTGCAAGATTGTCTGTAGTGTTATGGATCATCCATTGTTAGGCATGTTTCTTGTGTCAGGCGGCCCTGCCCATTATGCCTTGTACCAGATGCTACAGACAGCCTTTAGCTCTGACAGAAATTGAGCTTTGAAGATGTCCCTTCATGGATGAAATACATGCAACAGCAAGTGATGACGTTATGGCCAAAGCTGGGTAGTTGTCATGTGATCCAGCAGCCTGAGCGTGTGAAACATGACTGTGCTGATTTGAGTTTGAAATGTTACAGATGTGCTGTCACACGCTTTACTTCACCATATTCAAACCCAGCAGGAAGCGGAGCAGATTATCTGCATCCATCCTTAACGGATGGGCATAATGCTCAAGCAGTGTGACACACTTTGAACTAGTTATATACACACCTATCTACTTTCTACATCACACAAGGCATCCCTGCCAAACTAGAAGCTAGCAAGGTTGTCAGCAGCACAAATCAGGTATGAAGATTCCACTGCTACAGTACAGCACAGCCCCAAGCCATGACATATAGGGCCCACCCAGTTACAGAGAGAATTGCTGAAGCAGAACCGAGAGCGCCAGTTAGACATTGAGAGCAATGTGCCAGACAGCAACTGCGCAACGCCTATCAAGCTGTTGAAGATGAGGGCAGATGCCCAGCGACAGCAGCAAAAGCAACCAAGACAGGCCAGGGGATGTGAAAGAGGCAAACAGCCAGTGAGTGCTGCGTACCCCCTGGGCCCCATGGCATATAGCTAGCAAGTTGTTTGCAACATACATGCGTACATTGCTTGTTGTGATTTCCCATGCAGCAATGCCTGGTGCAGCTTCCCCTTCGAAATGCAGTTCCTTGTCAGTCCTGAGAGACAGGCCTCTTAAACCACCCTTCGACACCCCAGATGCATCAACTTTGAGGTGCACCAAACCACTTGAATTCTGAGCCACTCGGTTGACAGGCTTCAAATACATCAAATCATAATAGCTCATGTACCCAAATTGCAGCACAAGACCAGCAGATTTCAATGTCAAGATGTCAAGTATGGTCTGAACACGGGTAGCAAAGACACCTGCTGTCATGTGCTTCAACCGCGGCAGACTCGTGGCTAAACAGTCAACATACAAAGGGCTGCACAGCGGTGACCAACGTATTGTCCTAGGACCTGTGTAAAGATGAGTCAAGTTTGGAAGAACCTGGTTCAGATACCAAGACATTCCACGGCCATTTTCAGCAAACATGTCTAGTTTCCAACTTGATAGGTCATGAAACTTATGTCCTGTTGATCTGTCAATCGATCATATCCTGTGGCTATAAGAGTCAGCTGCTGAATTGAGCTGGGCAATGCGCTGACAGCTTCATTGAAGTCAAGCAGGCCTTGCAGTTGGACACGTTACTGGCCATCGGCTGTGGATCAAGGTCATGACCTTGGGCATTACATGTCTGTCGCCGAAGTATGCCTCTCTCGAGCTCCAGTTATTGTCAATCATAAACATCACTGTTGAAAGACCACTCAAGTGACCAGCCCTGTCTTTGCGCGCCACCCAGCGTACGATACTGTTGTACTGATCAAGTTGCACAGGCTGCGTGTCCTTGTCATATCCGATTCGCAGAGCTTTTGGCTGAGCCATTCCGCCTGCAAAGTGCCAGGTTTTATTGACGGCGGAACACCATATGAGGTCCATTGGGTTGTCCAGCATACCAAACAGTCTGGCTAGAAGGTCACGACTTTCGAGTACAGTGTCCACAGCACACACACTTTCAGGCTGCGACGGCGAGCGGTCCATTCTGATTCGACCGTTGCAGGGATGATCACGCTGTTGTGACCATCAGCCTGGCATCAGGTCAACCTAGACAAAGCGCCTTTCTGCAAATCTGGATTGGCGTAACTTACGTACTGCGTATAGTAACGCGGATCACGCTGGGGAATCGTCCTGTCATGATCATGAACGGACCAGCGTAATGTGTCTGCTCCCCGAAATGATCATCGTGACTGCTGAAGTATGTCCTCTTGTCACACAGGGGAGGCTGACACTCAGTGACTGAGGTTTGATTTTCTCATGCTGCTCATGAGCATTACATCTGGCCAATCACCGCAACAGTTCTGCATGCTGACTTGACCCTGTTGTGCTGCTGAGGTCTCCAGCACATGCATATATGTATTTATCGTTTTAGACTTCAGGATTTGGATTTGGGAGGAACTTGTTATATGTACATCAGGCCACCTGTTACTTTGCATGTCTGATGGCCTTGAGACAATCATGTCCCAAGCTCAACAGCACTTCTTTGTGGGATGACCACGCAGCAATCATGACGTCCATTAAATTTCACTCAGCAGCAACCTTCATGCGTTTGGCTGGGCCAGCTTCAACAGTGTCGCCATTCTCATCTGTGGCCACAACATGCCCTGCAGTCCAAAACAGCTTACTCACCTGTCGCTTCCCATGCTTGCTTTCAGCATGACTATACACTGCACACATGATGGACAACTTTCCTTCATGAAGTCTTCAGATGTGGCGTGAGGGACAACACTGCTGATAAAAGTATCAACATATTCAAATGCAAACAGTCAGCTGCACCGCACCAGTTTTGTCAGGGACAGGAGTTGGAAGCTTTGTGGGCGGGGCTGCCACTTTCTGGAAGACAAACGTGCAATTGAGCTTGCTGGCCTTGGTCAGGCTGCTGTCAGTAGTGAAGGGAAACCGTGGCCTGAAGTGACGGAACAAAGGTCCTGTATCCTGCACACATGCATGTCCTCTTCAACACTGTTCCCCTTCCTGCTTTTACACTCTGTGGCCTTCCCAGAAACTTTGCATCCCACTGTCATCTTGTTTTGACCCATACACAAACCATCTCATGTAAGAGAGTTACGAGATGCATCTTCACATTCTTTGTCAAATCATGGAGCAGGCACTTGTAAGCAGGCGGGAATGATGGTCTGGGACTGAGCTGGACTCTGTTGTCAGGACAGACCATAAAGGTGCAGATTCAGCTGATGCTGAGCAGATGCTGATACAACAGAGTGTGCTGTTTTGTGTCATCAAGGCAGAAGAGCGGCCTCAATGCTTGTATCACATGAGCTGGTCATAAAAAGCTCGATAAAGCCAGTGATGCGATGCAGCATTCTGACTGACAGATCTTGCAGCTTGAACAGAATTGCAGGATTGCGCAGTGTTAGGCAACCCGCCACACCATGTTTGGCTGAGTGACAGAAGACTGCATTACATTACTTATGCAAGAAGCAGCAGCACTACTACTGCTCAACACCACAAAGCTATGCTGCTTATACAGCGTCAGCTTCCTTGACGACACAACGTGCTGCATGTCCATCATATTGGGTACATGCCATGGGTTCACAACGTCCTACACGTGACAGCAACAACCAAGGAGGGGAATGATCATGCAGATCAAGTGGGCATCGCGACAGCAACAACAAAGGAGGAGGATGATCATGCAGATCAAGTGGGCAGTGACTCACAGCATCAAGCAGCCAGCTGTGAACAGCTCACTTGTTCCAGTAGGTCTTGCAGAGGCCGGTGCTCATGGTATCGTTTCTGAAACCCCTCAGCGTCTGATACATAGTCTGTCACTGGCTGCAGCCCAAACTCGGCTGCTACTGCCACAAACACCTTCTCATACACAAGGTACTCATATGAGCCCAGACTGACTCCGTGTCCTGCAGCATTTACATGACCTTTGTCTTCTTCTCTATGTGATCAGACTTGTTGACTGGTTAAAGGAGTGTAACCGCTCTCTGTCTCTCGCATGGATGCATGTGTTCATAAGAAGCATGTTTGTATGTATGTGTTTTGGCCAGCACAATGAGCAAAAGTTGACCGATGAGGTAAGCTTGATGACCTGGAACATAGACTAACTTGCTGTGCTAGCAAAGCCGATCTGCCTCTTTTGTCATAGACAGACAGAGGAGCCAGCTCAAAACTGCTTGCACAGCAGGTTTCCGTGTTTCAGGATAACATGCTGACTTCATCTGACAACTGCTTGCTGTGCAGAGATCAAGCCTGCAGACACTTGTCACGGCGCAGTATTACTCTGACAGAAAGCACTCATCCCTGACATTGAAGAGAGCTGATGTGCTCAGTAAAATGGCGCTCGTAAAGTTGAATTTGTCTGGAACACTGCTTGGCACAACATGCACAGCATCTTGATTTGTATGATCTGAACTTTTGAGGTATACGCAGGAGCTGCATGGCATGCCTGAGACAACTCTGGATGTGCATCAGCCCCACACGTTCAAGACTAGAAATGCATTACCTTGTGTGACAGTGTCACCAATGGCCATTGAGTAAGCAGACCCAAAAGGGCGGGGAGTGCCTTTCCATTCTGCTAGTATCTGCAGCAACTGGCCCTTGTATGAGGGGAAGCTAGGCTGCAGTGTGCTCATGATAGCCTTGCCGTCTGGCACACAACCAAAGAAGTAGCCCCCTGCAGCCAGAGTGGGCATTTCACATCAGATACACAAGAGCCGATGCCCCCTCATGGGGTAGGGCAACCATCAAGTTATGTTTTGTACAATAGGCCTATCACGACTAAACAATTTCACATCAGATACAGGCGTCTGGCAAATTGTGGACAGCTTAGATGACAGTTCAGAGAGCATGCATCATTCAGTGGCACATGTATCTGCTTGAGTCAGCAGCAGATGGCCGACGACAAACAGGTGTTATCAAGGTGAAAGAATGCCAGGGGCATCTTGTGAAGGCATGCTAACGCTAGACAGCAACACAGGGGACTGGGAACACTGGCGCAGCCATACAGGAGGACTTGAGCAGGGTAAACTTACCTTCTCTCAGATTGATGCTGACATTGTGCAGGAAGGTCTTGATGGCCTTCTCCGACTCAAAGAAGTAGTGAATAGCAAACATGCAAGTGATGCTGTCATACTGCAGCTCTTCCCTCCATTGCTTCTGGCCCAACATGGGTGTGTCCTCAAAGTCAGCCTGTATATCCGCCCCTGCAAGGAGCGCACTGGCTTATGGCTTCATGTTGTTTTGCAGGAGAAACCCAGCGTGAAGACAGAGTGATGCTGCCTGTCACGTAAATGCACATGCATGATTGCATGTTCAGTTTCTCACACTCAGATAACCTGAACTGCAAGTCAAACATGTCCTGATGCACATGAACACAGCACAATGACTATGTCATGTCAGACATGCAAACACAGGTAATACAAGCCTTCCAGAATTGTCGTGATTGATGGCAGACTGCCACAGATTCCTTGTCTGCTCACCTCTGTTCATGTTGCGTCTCTTAACTTTCATTTCCTGGAATCGCCTTCTGGCCTCCTGTACTTCATTGGGTGATAGATCTATACCCTTGATATACTTGATCTGCATGTCCATCACGCTCATAGTCTGCAGTGACCGATGACCATGCACAAAGTGCAACACATTCACCCCTGGACGCCCACCTGAGCATCAGCCCATTTCCAGATGTCTCCACCGCGCCCACAAGCTAGGTCTAGCAAGCTGTCAGCGTCACCAGCAAACCTACGTTGACAGTACTTGCTATGTCAGTGATGCAGAGCACAGCACCAAGTCATGTCAGGTACACAAGCCACTTTCACCTGTAGATCAGTTGGCGCTTTACATCATTGTGAAGCTCTTTCAGGGGTAAAGAGGGACCTTCTTTGCGTGCACGTAGAGCCTATGACGAGCAGACAGTATGGGCCACCCTGGGAAAAGCAGTACAGAGTGTGCATGTTGAAATGCACTCACCTCTTTAGAGTCTTGGTGCTTGACATGCTTGTTGTAGTGATCTCTGGTGTAGTCGATATTATGCTGGTCCATGTTGCCTCTCGACAATCTCCTCTGGTGTTCACTGATCCAACCCCGCCTCAGCTGAGAGCTCTATCATGTCTATATTAAATGGTCCTGCCATGCGACATTGGTGTGTCAGAGCCGTGCGCTATTTGCTGAATGGTCGACTGTAAGGCAAGCGTGCGCATATTCCGCGACAGCAATGGTCTGCGTCGGCTATTACATCAAGCTTCAGACGCTTGTACAATGCCTGAGAGAAGATGCGCGGAGGTCTCAGCGTAACAGCGTAGTCTCAGTGCACTATGTTGTTGTCTTGACCCACTGACTACGCTTAGTCACGAATTACACACCAACCTGACAGTTAAGCCTGTAGTAACAGCAATGCATATGCAGGCTTCAACCTTACAGATCATCCAAGAGTTTTTCATGTGTTGCAGCAAGTGCATCCTGGCATGGCTCTTTGAGCTCAACCAAGAGTTCACTAGGTATTGCAAAGTCCTTCACATATGCATTGTCAACTTTCCTCAGCATGCTTTTGAAGTGTCTGACATCTTCATGCCTCAAAAGTGTAACAGCTCGGCCTGATTGACCAGCCCTAGCACTCCTACCAACCCTATGCAGGTATGTAGTGGTATGCACAGGGGCATCGTAGTTCACAATGTTTGCCACACTGGGTATGTCCATGCCCCTTGTCATTGCGTCTGAGGCCACAAGAACTTTGCAGGCTCCATTACAGAAGGCTGTAAGATTTGCTGAGCGCTGCTGAGGGCTGACATGACTGCTGTACTCTACAACTGCCTCGGCCAGACTATCCTTGCAGGCGTTCAAGAACAGGAACACCCTGCATAACAGCAAGCATTTGTCACACTGCAGCGATTGGAATAGTCAAAGCATGACAGCCTGTACAGTACAGTATGCATGCGCAATTGCTGACATGAATTGGAAAATCAGCAGACAAGCATCACAGGTCTTGTGTCACAGACGTATGAGGTTCTGACCTATGTGTGGCCTCTACTGAGGCAGTAAAGACGATTGTGGACTGTCCTTGCAGTGTGTGCAAGAGAGCCAGCAGAAAGAGAGGCTTCTGCACAGCGGCGCACACCAGCTTGAATTCAGATAGCTCCTTTGGCAGCTTGTACCTGCACACAGCGCAATGGCAGTCACAACAAGGCCCCTCATGCCTGCGCTAGTCTTCACAATTCAGGTCAAGCTGATAGCACAGAAACACACACAGGTGGAATTCTTGCAAAATGCCTTTGCATCAGCACATGCTGCTCATAATGATTGGTACCTTTGAATCATGTGGGGGCACATATAAGGAGACTACATCAACGACAGAAATTTTCAGCAGGCCAGCCTCAAACTTTTGCCTGATGCAGCAGCTTGTGCCAACTGCACCAGCAGTGCAGCAGCAGGGTGACTGAAAGGTGAAGCAGACCTGTGGTCCTGTGCAGTCATGGCAATGTAGCGGGGGTAATGTAGTCCCAGGCGCTCCACCTTGCTGGGATCCCGGGTCAGTGTAGCAGAAACCACCACCTTCACCACTCGCTCATGACCTGCTCGCTTCTGGGCTGCCAGTGCCGTGGTCAGGTATGGCAACCAGTCTTGGTAAGACTGTCGCAGCATGCGATCTGTCTCATCAACTACCTGTGGGTAGTGAATACAATCAAGTTCAATCAATTTACATTTCTTGTCTTTTGGACTTATCAGGGGAGTCAACAGACAATAAATGGGAAAACAACAACATGTTAAATGTTTTGTCCCAATGCCATGCAGCATCAAGGTGTTCAGGCAGCTCTGGTGATGCATGTAACATGCTGAGCACCACAAAATTATTGAGCCACACAAGGACCACACAATGTTGATAAATGTAATGTGCTGAGTGCAGCAAAATCTACTGTGCCACACGAGGACCACACGCATGTCATGCTTGTGGCTGTGCAGCAACTGCTGTCATCAAAGTGTCCGTACCTGTCTATGGCATGCACACACACAACCGCAGGTGTCCATGTCATAAAATGCACATGACAGCTGTGATCAGCAGGCTCACTGCATACCATGGCTGTTGTGTCATAGATCACCTGCAGCTTAATCTGTTTGCTTGCATGCTGTGATTGATGCACTTTGTGTGACCACTGAACGCAGGACAGATGACACCGGAAACAAATGCATTTGTCAGGTGAGCAGTGCACCCAGTTGTCTGCTTACCATCATCTTGAGGTTGTCCAGGTGGATGCCAGGTGTGCCTTGCAGATGACTCATCAGCCTGCCAGGTGTCGCCACTAGGACGTCCACAGCGCTGCAAGGCTCATCTCCTGAATGATCCACCAGGACTTCTGCCTCCACTGCTAAGGGCAGTTTGCCACTGGCCAGGCCCAGACAGAGTCCCATGGCAGGGCACAACTGTGCAAACACTTTGTACACCTGTGCAGAACACATAAGCAGGACGCTGAAAGAAGCAATAAACCATAATATAATAACAAACAGTATGAGTCAGCTGTGGCATTTGACGCTGCATCATCTGATGGCTTCAAGATCTCAGTGAGGGCATACAGCAGAACAGCAGTAATAAACAAGACTGCCGATTGCAATTAGCATCAGGCTTGTCTGGACTGCATGCAAGCGTTCAATAAGAGAGTCTCATGTCAATGGGGGTGAAACAGAAGACGCATGCTGATGCTCTATATGCTGTGTGACACACCTGGGCGGCAAGATCTTGAGTGGGCAGGACCACCAAGGCTGCGAGCCTGGACTGAGCCCTTGTACACCTGCGCATGCAGGCAGCCTTGTTGACGCTGGACATGTGTGACTGTGCATAGCCCAAAAGACTCCATCAAACGCCTCACTTTTGAGCTGGTGGTGAATGCTGCTGTGTGTGCACGCCAGCCTATTGCAATTGGATAGGTGTTCAGAGCACACTTTCCTCATGTGTACAGCAGGAAATGTCTGCCTGATCTCAGCAGTGCCTCAGTAAAAGGCAAGTGCTACGTACAGTTAGTCTGTGCAAGTGATGTCACAGATGATTCTGCCCATGGGTGCATATGCACCAATTCCATGCTTACCCAGTAAGACAATGTAGCATGGGCAGAGCATATGCCAGTGTTTTGCCACTGCCAGTTGGAGCTGCAATGCACAGATCATGCGCCTTGCTGTGGCCACCAGCCAAAACACGCCAGGCTGCTGCCTGCACTGGGAACAGCTCTGTGTAACGACCTGAACACAAATTGGCAACGTCAGGTGTTGCTGCATGCAGCGCTGCTATCTATTCCTATAGTCAACGGTGTCAAGTGCACTATAGTCGAGAGGTTGTGGAGATACAGGAGCATCATACACTGCCTGTGTCAAACAGGACCAAATGGCTTACATGCTTGCAGGGCTTCTAACGCGAGAGGATGAAGGCCTTTGACATTGTTCAGAGGTATGCCAGTGCCGCTCTCTATGCTGATAGGTACACGCATCCAAGGCAGCACAGGCAGTGCCTTGGTCTTTGCTGGTGCTTCTGTGGCCTCAGCATCAACATTGTTTGCAGGTTGTGACGGCATGCTAGGCCTGACAGAGGGAGCTACAGAAGCTGGCCTGTGAGATGTTTGACCTCAAACAACTAAATTTCTGCTTTGTGTGCTCATATTATGCTGATCGGGAGCGGAAGTGCACATTCCAACCCGGTGCCCTTCTCTGCTTGTTCTCTGCTTCACAGTGGAACACAAAAACACAATTTCTAGCGGCGCTGAAACCTTTGGGCGTGAAAAATACTATCGCCCTTTCAGTGTGTTGGTGGCACGCAGTGACAAGACCTACAGGTGTGACAGGCAGCGGGCTGCAAGATGGTGTGTCTAAGTGTATCCAACAGGTTTTATGAACGACCTCGGTCTCACGCCTCAGACGAGAAGGTTGTCAAGTTCTGCACACACTCCCTGTGGCCGCCCTGCGCGCACAGCTGCGCGCACATTCTTGTGACAAGCACCGCATCGGGCGCCCTATGTCAATCAATCAATCAAATTTACCATCAGAGGACAATGGCTGACCAAGTCTAGCACTGTCATAATGATTGACATTTGCAGCAGTGAGTACAAGTCTTTCAATGCTGTTTTGAGCGACAGAAACATTTGTAGACAACATTTGCATGTACCTAGCCACAGGAAACGTGCAAGCACAGCATGTCCCACAAGTTGCCAACACTTGTTTGTGCGCGTCTCAAAACATTACAAGCTGTATGAGCTTCATCAGAGTCTGACATCAGATGAGATCCTCCTGTTCATGTCTGATACCGGTAGACAGGTAAAGAATTCTTACTGGCAGGAAAAGCGCACCAAGAGCCACGTATTATAGTGCGAGAGCAAACGAAAGGTCAGGCGCAAACTACTTGCAGAAAGCAATGTTCAGTTCATTAAAGATCAGAAAGGTTCTGCGAATTTAATGGAATCAAAAATGACAATCGTTCTCCTATGCAGCAGGTGGGACAGTGTCTGCTTCTGGCAAATACATGCCTTGTCATTGCAGCAGTACAACAGTATCAAATCTGCAACAGGGCTTGAATTCAAAGTCAGCGCTGCGAGTGCACCTCTCCTTCTGATGCAAATCTGTCAACCAGTCATCAAGCCGCAGCTACATGTTCTGCAGGCTCGTCAGGGCCTCGATGGCCTCTGCCTCTTCCTTACTGACCCCAGGAATCAGGCCTGGTGTGTCATGCCTGCAAGGGTGGAACTTGTCAAGCTAGTGTCATGCAGATTGTATGCCTAGTGACTACAAGACAACAGCCCAGCAAAACAAGCAAAATAGAGAACTCCACAGCAAACTGCCTGTACTGTGGCTCAAAATATCATGCAACATATCCTCCTGCCGGTGGGTCACTTGTACTAATGAGGCAGAGTCATTTCATCACTGCATGCTGTCCTTTTCTGACACTTGCAGCTGCTGGTACAACTGGCACAGTGCTGACCAAAAACAGCAGGGATGGGTTGCAGTGGAGCAAGTCACACTGTTGCATGCAAGGTGAAAGCCTGTGCAGCTTGAGACAAGCACAGCTGATAGTGCAGTCCTTGCCTTGTCAGAGCTGAGCTCGCAGCAAGACCAGTATGCAGCTGCCAATGACCAGGACAATGGGCTCTAGGGTAGGCAAATAATGGGTCTGAACAACGACCACTCACTACAGGAACAGATAACAGCAGGTGTGGGCATGGACTACAGCAGCTTCAGGGACAGCTGCAGCCAGATGTGGATATGCTGAGTACCTGATGGCGCTAGGGCTGGCATGGGGTCTCCTCTTGGCTGCCTTCAGAACAGGCCGCTCCTCAACACCACGGCTGGCGCTTGCTAGCTCATCGTACGTGAGCTCTTCCCTAGGTCGCCTCTTGCCCTGCATGGAACATAATGATCCTGATGGTGTAATCCGTCCACTGTCCAGAGCTGTCCAGCTTGACATGGTACAGAAACTCATGCACAGACTAACCTTGAGTCACATGACCAGGGCACTGATGCTCAACAGTCACCAACATTGCCTGTCAACATGACTGACATCTGAAGCACACAAAACATAAACGCAGTGAATGTGACAGTGTGAAACCCAAAGCTGCTTCTTGCCTGCAAATCAATTGGTGCGGCAGTGCATGCACTCTCTGGTCCATTCCAGCAAGCGCAGGCTTGAAGAATATTGAGTACCTTGTTTGAAGGGCGCTTCACCCCAATAGCCTGTGTAGATGAAGACGAATGGCCTAGGTGCAAGGCCAAGGCTACACACCTCTGCCTGACTGCCTTGCTCACCCAGATCTCCTGCAACCAGTTCATGCCCCATTGTCATGTCAATGCTATACTGAAGAGAGGCTGTATAGTGTATATATTGAGAGGCATGCATGCACACTTGTCCTGAGGTATAGCTGCATGCAAGCAACCAACATGCCAACGGGGGATTGTTTGGCAATGGTGTATTGTGTTGTGTTCATAAGTTGAGGATGGACTGCTACATCTGTGATGCTCAAGCAAGCCTGTTTGGAGGGAGCTGACTTGCATTGCACACACCTGTTGCCTATTGGCTAAGCCTGTGTTCTCGTTATTGTTACTATCAAGATCAAGACTATTGTGATACTTTTATCAATTTTACTGCTATTCATCACTACTACTATTTCCATTTTTGTGCATAGTATCATGATCATTTTGATGACTGATGCTATGAATATGCTTCCTTGCATGATGTCAATAAGAGCGGGCACAACAAAAGTTGACATGTTGCAGGTACATGTTGAGATTGCTTCATGCATCCCTTCTAATTTTCACCATCAATCCAACATTAAAGGTCTGTCAAAGTCCTGAGTCAAATGCAGAGACTCAGAGCTCCATCAACAGAGACTGAAGCATGATAAAGCACTCAGCTCATGCACATGTGCACAGCAACTACCATAAGCTTGTCAAAGTTCACTGTTCTTGGTATGCATACTTTGGCACCAGCGACCCAAACGGCTGTCCAAAGCAGAGGAAGGGAAAGATGAATGGACTGTGGACACAGAGATTGACTTATCTAGCTTCCAGTAGCCCAGTCAAGGTCAACAATCCAATCTAGGATAGACAAATTGGCTGAAGAAAGGCAGGAGGTACCTGTTAAGGGAAATTCAGGCCCTCTTGCTTTGACGCCACAGCAGCTGCATCAAAGCTGCGTGCCGCCTCCAGCTTGTTCTGGAACCAGCCCAGGTCCACCACCTGCTCCCCACATGCCACCACCACATGCCACTTGCCCTTCATGCAGTCCCAGCTCACGCCATTGAAGTCATCTGGGGACTGTGGGAGCTCGGCTGAGAGTGGGAAGGTGGTAGGCAGGCCCAGGCCTGTGGCCAAGTCCACACACATCTGCCTGGTGGCGGGACTCACCCTCACATTCTGCAAGTAGGCAACACCTCTGTGAGATACAGTGACATCAGCGGCCTTCATGTTTAAGACAGCTGCTCAGACGTAACACTCCGCAGCCCTGCTTCCAATGCATTTCCACCTGCATTGAGTGACACAGGACAGGGATAAGACACAGGCACACACGCAGGGGGTATGAGAAACAGAGAGAGGGGACAATATCTGCAGACACAGACGCACAGACACTGCCAAGCTTGGGTCTTGCAAAGGGCACCTGGTTGGGGAAGTTGAGGTGGGCCTGGGGACCAATCACCACTGCTGCAGCGTCATGTGCACAGGCAGGCTCCTCCTCATCACTGTACCACCCAAACTGGATCCTGCGCCTTCCACTCATGACAGTCACCTGCCACTGCTCCTGCTGCATGTCCCAGGTGACCCCATGATACTGACTAGAAGGGGCCCCTGCACAATCCCCTGCCTGCATCACCACATGTCAAGTGTCATTGGTTGTTTTGTGGGAACTTTTCACTATTGTTGTCATGAACATTACTGCTGTTATCGTCATCATCATGATAGTTTGCACCAGTTCCAGTATTGTAACTGGTGTTACTTATAATACGTTGGTCATGATCATCATCATCACCACATGTGCAGCTTCTGGGTGTAGTAAGGCTTGTTGATGTGTGACATGGCTCAAGCATCAATTTGGTCAATCATCACGGGGGGTTTTGCACAGTTTGAAATGGTGAGCCTGCCTGGTGTGTTCAGGACTGCATGCCGCGCAAGTCTGCTAGCTCAGTTCATCCAGCACAGCAAAGAAAGTTGCTGACTCAAGACAGGACAAGGCACACAACCCAACCTGTATGGTTGAGCTGTGTTGTATCATGACTGGCACATCTCTGCTGGGCTGGTAGCGCACAAGGGGACAGACACAACAGCTGTGCGAACTGATACAACAGCTGTGGGGACTGATACAACAGCTATGGGGACTGACATAACAGCTGTGGGGACTGACACAAGAGCTGTGAAGACAATACCTCAACACTGTCAGGCACCCTAGCATGTCCACCCTCAGCCAGTGAGGGCAGCTTCCTCTTGCTCTTGGTGCGCCTTGTGGGAGTAGAAGGGCCCACAGAAGGTGCTCCTCCAGCTGCCTCAGAAGCTGCGCCTGCAGGCTGACTGGGCAGGCCATGTGGCGCCACTCCTGCCCCATACCCAGCATCACCTGCAGAACAGCATCACTACACATATTGCAATACTGTAGTGCAATAATTAGATATGTTTGAACACACTAGTTAGGGCAACACACAGTCCGTGCAGCAACATGAGGTGTAGACTTGACTGTACAGCAGCTCAATTGCGTTGTGTGTGCTGCATGCACATGTTCATGTTTCACCTCACAATCTCTGCCACCTAAGTGTTTGCAGACACCAGTATATACAATGCATGCCGCATGGCTATGTCACGATATCAGAGCATCCATACTTGTGTACTTGCATTCCTAGTCACAGAGCATGGTTGAGGCAGGCCTTGGTGACAGGCTGCTGCTCACCTGTGCCGGGGTTGCTTCTGCCTGCTGAGGCAGCCGCCTTGCTCCTCTTCCTGCTGTTCAAAAGGGCCAGGCACATATGTAGCGGCAGGGCTGTTGGCCAGGGCAGGGCCATTGGCTGTGGCAGGGTCTACGATAGGCATGGTCGGGGCCTGGTCAAAGAGAGCAGAGTCGCCCTCCAGTGCATGATAGCGCAGGCAGTCATGGGCCTGCGCATCATCACCCTGCTCTCCTGCATTGCACAAACACAATTCAACAATAGCTCATGACATTCTGAAATGCTTCCCAATAGGTCATTCTGCCAATTGCACCTTATCAGAGTAGTGTGGAAAAGTATGACATGATGAGGTGCAAGGTTCAGTCTGTGCATTCAGCTGGGCAGAAACATGGCTGAATAAGGTGAGTCTATCCTAGAGGCCCCCCCTGCCATCCTGATCACCCCAAGTGTCCCTCCCCTGCATCCTCTCTCCCCTCTTCAGGTATGTCAAATGTGCTCATGAGCATACAGCATTGGCCTAGGCACAGCAACCATACAAGCAATGCAAGCAGCATATACACCCAACCATGTGTTCAAAGCAAGGAGAGTTGTCCTGTGAGAGTACTGGGCATGCAATGCAAGTAGCAAACACATCAGGCTGTTTGCTGTAGCAAAGTACCTGAGAGAGTGCTGGGCATGGCGTTACGCACAGCTGCCGGGCCACCCTGCTGCAGAGCATACTCATCATAGGCATGGGCTGCAGCCTCAGCCTTCTGGAAGTGGCCAATGAAGTGGGAGGTGCCATCTGGCTGGCGGAACTTGGCTTGCCACATGCTGTTGTGCCTGTCCCAGCTCACACCCAAGAAATGGGAAATGCGCAGCTTCCCAGCAGTCGCAGACCTGCATGGTTTTAGCCAGTTAGTGATCCTTGAACATGAGTCGCTACTGCAATTCTGTGGTCCTTTGCTTAGTGAATGCCTTGAACATTTGGTGCTTAGAGCATGTTAATTCTCTGTGAGTCCATCGATTTGATTGAATTGAGATCGGTTTTTGTTGTCTACAAGGCGGTCTGTAAGATGCAGAGGCTTGTGAACGTTACACACAAGGCAGTGTTGTTGTGAGCACAGCCGGGACACAGCTTCTTCAACACCATGCTGATCCTCTTTGAATCATTCTACATTCAACAGCTGTCACCAAGGCAACTTAGATGTAGCCAAAGTTTGAAATACGCAGCTGAAGATGAAGAGAGATCATTGAAGTTCAAGGGATGGTACAGAAGCCTGAACAGATGCCACCCAAGATGTTACAAGGGGCACTGGAAGTGTATGTCAGGGTCACTCACTTGGCAGGCTCATGAGCAGGGGCAGGCTGCTGGCTGCATCTGCGCTTCTGCCTGCGCTGCGGCGCTGCCTGCCGACCAGATGGCTTAGATGCACCCCTCAACCGAACCTGCACCACGCAAGGCTTCACGGCTTCACACAGACACATGACCCTATGCCTGGCCCAACCCACAGCACAAAAAGTCACCACTTTCCTACACTCTGCAGGAGTGTGGGTTCAGGGATAAGGCAACGCAAAGAGAGCAGCGCAACATCTTTTGTGCAGCTTTTTTACAAAAAGAAGCTTGCTGCACCATAGACGCCAGGAAGCGTGCAGTTAGCCAAACAGTGGGAAAGGCTACAAGAAGTTTTGCACTGACCTGATCCAGTTTGATGGCGTCCTGCAGCGCCTCAATGCTCTCAGGAATCTCCTCATCGGTGTAGTCATCCAGGGGGAAGTTGAGCTGGTTGGGGTCAACTCCAGTGCGCCCGTGCAGGGTGATGCGCCCTCTGCAGCATGACATTGTTGCTGTGTAAAGCAATGGTGATAGGCTGCACTGCCCATTCCAAGGGGAAGAGCAGTGGCTGTGATGCTTTGTGGGCTGCTTGGGAGAAGGGGTCATTATTGGTAGCATGGGTAGCACCAATGGGCAGCCTCGATGGCACCAATGGGCAGCCTTGTGGGACCGATAGGCAGCGGCGCTGGGCTACTGTCATAGGCAGCACTAATGGGTGGCATATATGATCAGAAAGGCATGTAGGTACTGCAAGCAGATTCTGAAAGGCAACAAATGTGGGCAAAATGCATTTGAGCTGCCGTATGATGCTGAGCTGGTCAGGTGCATTCTGGGGTGCATGCTGATAAAGCAGGAAGGTCAAATGCTTTTACACATCGTGCTTCTGAAACATGCATGCATGACCACAGAATGGCATGCAACTGCTTTGTGGTGAAGGGCCATGGGTTGAAGATGCCCGAGAGTTGCTGCTTTGTGTTGCAGGAACTCATAAAGTGCAGATCCCCTAGTGTTGCTGATTTGTGGTGACGCACAGTTGCTCTGACATTTTGTGGAAGGCCCCCATTGGGTGCTGCTCCTGGCTCAATTGATGGATGAATCAATGAGTGCTGGAAGGAATGAATGAATGTATCAGTGTATGTATGTATCTAGGTGCGTACGTGTGTAGGTTTGTTTTTTTGGGTATCTGTAAAATTTAGCAAGCACATAGAAACATTTGCACGGGTGGTCCACCGAGTGAGGGGGCGAAGCTCACATGTCGTTAATGCGGGCTGCAGCCAGGGATGAGGACCAGTAGCCCAAGTGGATGGGCTGCTTCTGTGCCCCACTCCACAGCATCACCGCAATCCTGCAGCGTAAGCAGACACCACATGAAGCTGCAACAGCAGAGTGATATTTGGAGGTAACTCAAGTACAGAAACACATTTCAAGCAGCTCTGTTGCATCAGGAAAAGGCTGCCTGTTGCTGCACATAACATGCCGCATACAGGACTACAGAATGCATTCCAGCCCTGATGAGCAGAGATGAGACACTGAACAACAACTTATTTGCCTCAGCAGGCACTGGAAGGAGTGTGATTCATGAGAGCAAGGACTGACCGTTTGTTCTTGAGGGTCACGCCCTTGAAGAAACTGCGCTTGCCAGCACGGGGGGCACCACTGCTCTTCTTGCCCGCCCTGGACCCACTGCCCTGCTGGGCACGCTTTCTTGGCGGGGCATCCACATCCCAGTCCTCCTCTTCCTCAGCCAGGGCTGAGCCTTCTGCCACAGCAACGTGCCCCTGCTGCTTAGGGCCTCTGCCTGCAGGTGACCTGCCAAGTTCTGCCGGGCCGGCAGAAGCTGTAGCCTTGCGCACAAGGCGCCTCCGGGAGCCAGGGGGAGGGGCAGGGGGGTTGGCCCTTGGGTGTGGTCACCCACAGGGGGCTCAGCAGCTGGGTCAGTTGGCCCTGGCTGTGCAGAGGAGGCGTGATGGGCAGAGGCCATGTTGGTGAGGACGCTGAAGTCGATGAGGGGGTAATAGC
>JAABUK010001607.1_pt1 | contig 42567 bp, 60 predicted proteins | sample 5559141 | NCBI WGS metagenome assembly JAABUK01 (sample SAMN10711869, study PRJNA513367) | rock metagenome | isolation source: Antarctica rocks | place: Antarctica: Victoria Land, Pudding Butte nord | collected 2016-01-03 | reverse complement strand
CCGATTTGACCGCTATTCTGTCATGGGATACAGGAGCAGGGTGGTCTAACAGGGCTGGCAAGGTTGCATACGAGTCAAGGCGAGACTATATAATAGCGGCTAAGGGCAAGATACGTCTACGAATCTCGTTGATTTCGTCGAGTGGCGATTTGTGGTGTGGCGTGGTCCATGACGGTGTCACAAGCGCAGGAATTGAGGCATTTTTCTGATTGGTCGAAAAATCCTTCAACCCTTTGCAACCCGTTCTATTTACAAACCGCCTGCAAAGGTATAAGTAAAAGCAGACAGAGCCCCAGCTCTTGATTCTTGATATCACAACTCCAGTTTAAGTCCACATTGCGTCATGGACGCCACACCACAAATCGCCAGATTCGCCGAGATGCCGCCGATTCGCTCTGGGTACTTGTAACTCGTTGACGCATCTTCCCCTTAACCGCTATTATAAAGTCTTGCCATGACTTGTATGCAGCTTTAGCTCTGTCAGACCACCTGCCACCTGTCCCCCGTGACATTGGGTCACAGCCCCAATACCTCCAGTGACAAGTCAGAGACACTCCGCGTTCCAGTCTTAGTCTGTGGTGCTTCGAAAGAGTCTCCATCCGGAGAACTGACATGTCGAAAGAGCTTGATGAAGTGGCTGAGAGCCTAGGCGTTTGTTTGGATGGTGGAACAGGCTGTGTCGGACGCTCTAGTAAGGTATTGATATATGTGTAGACAAAAGAGACCGAAAAAGCAGCGAACAGCTGTGATTACCGTCAAAGTAGTCTTGTTGATCAAAAGCACATTGTTGAGGTTGGGCACGGTCATAACAGCCTTTTTTTTCATCATTGCTGCGCGAAAATTGCAGGATCCTGTTCGGGAAACAAGAGGAATCAATCAATATCGTCTGCAGTCTAGGAGCATCTATCCGTCAGTCTACAAGGCCTTTCGGCGCATTCGAAAGCCTGCACAATAAGAAATGTCAAACTTCAAGGGATCGATGTGGACCAAGTCCTCGGATCCTGCCTGTCACATCGGATCTGGTGGGTGCCAATTAAGTAAATTGAAGCATGACTAATTGTACACCGGATTCCGGCGGAGATGGATTACCACGTGGAACGACTGCGGAACTGTGGACTGGAAAGGTAGTGTTGTTTTGGCAGAGGGCGTTTCAATCCAGAATATCAACCCCAACGGTCTCATACGCGGTAAACCTTTTCCTCGGGTCTCTCAATGCTCTTCCCTTCAGATTGAATTCTTCTTCTCAACACACCTTTGACGAGCCATCCCCGATCTCCGCTGCCTCGATTTCGGGAGCGGGCAACATATATCATGAGCACATGACTGCGACGGACCATCTCGAGTCATGAATGACTCCCCAGTCTCTGGCCCATCACGGCTTCCACGTCCTGATCCAACGAACCTAGCAGACCGCATCATCGCACTGCAGCGGCGAAATGCTGCGCTCTCCACAAGACCTCGGTGAGTCTGTCTGATCGAGCATGGCTGATGGGAACAGGACCGTTCTCACCCGAAAACTCGTAGTTCAAGTCGACGAATTTAGCCGAGGCGCAGAGATTGCGCCGGTGCAGAAGACTCTCTTCGATCCTGCCAGACCGATCCCGCTTGTGCAGCCACGATCGGACACCGAGGACCGACCTCGACGCCCACGAGCCGATCCTCCCATTAGGCGGACAGAGGCTCCTGTGAAGAGGCTTTTCAATCCTGCTATCCATGATCCCCACAGCTTTCATCCCCGTCCTGTCGAACCCGCACGGCAGGACAGTGGGAGCTCGTCCCGCTCACTCCTTCGTCCGGCACCCAACGGAAGAACGCCGGAAGAAGAGGCTGATCGGGAACGAGAACGGCGGAAGAGGAGAGAGGGTAGTGAGAGAGGTAGTCACGCGAGCAAGCGGAAAGATGTGGATGCGAAGAGCAAGGGGAGCCGGAGTAGCGAGGGCAGCGAGAGCCTCAAAGATCGCGAGAGGGGGAAAGCTAAGGGGTGAGTGGCACATTCGCCAAACAAGGCTGACGTTCAGTGACACCGGGATCAAGTTGATCTTGAGGGACCTACACAGCAAGATACGAATACTCGAGCAGGAGTTGACGGAAATGCATCACAAGATGGCCCTGGATCCAGAGGCAGGAATATCGGTGCTCCTAGACCGGCCAGCCAATCCCTATTCGCGAGAGATTAGGGCGACCGACAATGACGCTGCCGCCTGGATGGACCTGATTGGGAAGCATAAGGAGTGAGTAACACAAACCAGACATCTCTGACGGCAGGCTCGCCGATCTGCATCACGATTTCTTGGATCGTGTGTTCGACCCCCTCATCCCCTCGACGTACCAGCAGCTCACAGTCAAATATAATATCCCGTCTCGCCTCTGGCAGACCGGCTTCCACCTCATCCTCGAGCGACTCCGTCACGCCTGGATGTCCAGTCAGCCTGCCGCGCTTGACCTCCTGACGGATCTGGTTTACTACGCATACAAGTTCTACACCGATCTACTGGAGGATGCGGCTCTACTCAACTTCCGAACAGCTTGGATCGAGGCGTTGGGGGATCTGGCGAGATACAGAATGGCAATCGCTTCTCACGTGGTTGATACCGTCAAGCCTTCCTCCTCCCCACTGCTGGCGAGAATCGATGATGACGACGAGCCGATTCCATCGGGCGCGAGCATCGGTGCAGAGGTGGCGGAAGCATGGGATGTGGAGGACAAGGAGACTTGGCGGACGACAGCGAGAGACTGGTATACGATGGGGATTACCGAGAAGCCGGGAGAAGGGCGACTCCATCATCACCTTGCGCTGTTGTGCAGAGATGTCCGTGGAGATGAGGGCCGAGCTCTGCATCATTTTTCAAAAAGGTGAATGACACAAGTAAATCGGGCTGACGGCAGTCTCATCGTGACTCATGAATATGAGACATCCCGCGAATCCATACTCCCCCTTTTTGACTCGGCTCTCCAATCTCAGCGGTCTCTTCCCGAGGCCACAGCGATGGATCTATTCGTCCGATTGCACGGCATGCTATTCACCAGAATTCAGCTCGACGACTTCCCTTCCGTCATGTCAAGGTATATGGAGCGACTCGAGGAGGACGCCAGCTTGGACGGTGTGAGTCGCAAAGCGACAATCACACAGGTCGATTGGATGCTCATGGCGACTGCAAACCTCGCTGCGGTGCTGCAGTACGGCTCTGGAGTAGGGGTTATCCGGAAGGCTCTGGCCCAGGAAGGGCAAGACAGGCGACGCCAGCAGGCCGTGGCGGATGATCTGAACGAGGAGGGGGATCTCGACGGCGAGGATGGTATCGAACCACTGGCTCCACTGGCAGAAGAGAAGGATGTGCCAAGGCCGGCATCAGAAGGGGTTATCATTACGCCGACAATCACCAATGCGCTTGAACTCGCTTTTGCGGTCTTCAACTTCACCCTCGGCCATCCGAATCGCTTACAAGGCATTCACTCGGTTCTCAACCCCTACATCACCGTGCTGTTGACGTTCCTCGCAACCCTCTTCCGGCAACCACACGTAGGGGCGGCTCTAATGTCTGCTGTTCCATGGCAGGCTCTCGTCGATTTCCTGAATTCTGCAAACATCGAATTCCACGAGGAGACGCGACTCGCAGCCGGTCCGCCGCTCCCCGAAGACTGGGCTGTCCGAGGGATGGAATGGGTGGGTCGCAGAGTGTACGAGCGCGGCTTCTGGAAGGCGAGGGGATCCGGCCGAGCTTCTGGTATGATGGCCATACCAAAGACCGGGGAGCGATTCCAGAGCGAGATGGACGTGCTGTTGGCGAGCTTCGACTCGGCGATCGATATCAGCGAGGGTGTGGTGGAAGAGGCAGACGGCACGGATCTCACCGATGGGCCGGTGGCGGTCAATCAGAGGAGATGGAAGCGCGTCGCCTGGGCTGCCGGTATCCTCGCCAAACATGTGGATGGACTCGATATTGAAGGGGAGAGAATGGTCATCCAGGGTGCACTGGCAGCGAGGCTTGCAGAGCTCAGAGATCAGAACCTCGCCGTTGTCGGGCAAAAGCGCCAGCCGACTGCCGAGGAGTCCGAGGAGGATGCCGAAGAGCTGGTCGACACGGACAGCGAGGATGACGATCCGGAGCTTGTTGTGCTGAAAGTGAGTGACACTTGGGATTACCGCTCATGGCTATAGGAACGTCGACATCATCTGCGGTCTCTGCTCAATATTCCTGTCAAGAAGGTTCCTAGGTCCAACCGCGGTGCGAAGAAATCGCTGCGGGTCGTTCCAGGCTACACGATGCTCATCTTTGACACGAATGTTCTGCTTTCCGCGCTATCTCTATTCTCGAAAGTCGTCGAAGGTGGCCAATGGAGCGTTGTTATTCCTCTGCCAGGTGAGATAGTTCCGGTGGCTTTTGCTGACGATCAGTGGTCACGGAGCTCGACGGACTGTCCAAGAATCCCCCTCCCCTCGGAGCCGCCGCGCATGCCGCTGTAGCCTACCTCGAAGGGCGTATTCGGACGCACTCGCTATGCCTGAAAATCCAGACTTCCAAAGGCAACTACCTCTCCGACCTTCTCATTCGCACAGAGCATCTCGACTTCCAGGCTGGAGGCGCCAATCCAGAAACGGTCTCCCGAACCATGGACGACCTGATCCTCAACATCGCTTCCTTCCAGGCGGAACACTTCGTCGATCGGTCGCAGCTGCTAGGACTTCCAGGTGCCGGCACGACCGCGACGAAAGTGCTATTGGTGACGTTTGATCGGAACTTGAGATTGAAGGCTAGGGGACGGGGCATCGATGCGGCGGACGAGAAGGAGATGGCAGCAATCCTAGGGAAGGGCTGAGCAGCGGTCCACACCAACGGGCCAACAACGGTCTACCGAACGGTCCACCAAGAGTACCATTTGACGTCGTGAGCTAAGGCTTCAGCAAGACCTACAACATCTGCCAAGCTCGACGATTAGGAGAGCATGTGAAGCGATGGTTCAAGAGGATAATATTTGGGCGCGTCGGGTAGATTCATCCGCACGATAGCCTGGCAAGAATCCTGTGCTCGCCCGCAAGTGAGCAGCATCGTTCGGATCTGCAGGAGACATCAAAGAATGCATTGTTGATCTCAGTCTCTACCAGAATGGTATGAAACAAACGAAGTGGACCGAGTATGCCGCGCCACCTTGTTTATAGATAGGCCCGCCCTGTTTCACCCCGATTTCCACCCTACTATCTTTCGGTCAGCAGTTCTCCTATTATTCTTGCACTTTTTCATCTCCCACCCTCGCTTCCCGCTCGACCGTTATACGCGTACTCACGACCCTAGCTCTACCATGTTCGCCATCGCCACCTCCGTATCAGTCACTCTCACCCTGATCGTCACCGTCGCGTCTGCGCAACTGACCATCACCCAGCCAACCACCGATCATTGGTGTGCGTATCCGTCATACTCCAAGTCTTTCACGACGAGGCTCACAGACAGATTCGCTTCCTTGCTTGTCACAGGGGTCAAGGACATTGTCAACACCCTGGCTTGGAGGACTGGCTCCGGTGCCCCATCTGCCCCATCCCAATTCTCGGTCTTCCTCACCAACCCCAACACCGCTCTCCTCGTCAGTCTCCCCCTTGTCCTCGGGTGCCTTCGAAGCTGATGAGGCACTCAAAAGTCGGACAAGCTGGCTCTCATTTCTATAGGTTGGCGTAGAGAGGTAAGATTGAGCTGATTGACAGAACCGACGTACGAGTACTCGAAAAACGTCAACCCGTGAGTATCTGCTTGAAAAGGGAAGGGTAATGCTGATGAGGGAAGGGGGAACTTAATCCCGGCACTGGATTTCAGATACAATTGACAGACATACTCAATTCGACCAGTACGTCCAACCGTCTCCTGCGGTCATCCAATTTTCCTGCCCTTTTCACTCCGGTTTCCTCTGCTATTCTTTCGCGCAGCTGGCGTGTGAAATGTACCGCAATGGCTGACTGTTTGACCCCAGATGATTACGCCACCTCCGACTCCTTCGAGATCAAACCCGCCGGTTCCGCCTACCCTCCACAAACCTACAGCTCGTCATCGACTCCTGCCGGATCCGCCTCGTCCGGTGCTTCGGCTTCTAGCACATTCGCCAGCCCCTCTAGCACTTCCAACAAGACGAGTGATAGCGGACGTAGCCTCAGCCTCGGAGAAGTCATACACTTTCCAGCATTCTCAAGCGTGATAGTGGCTTTTGGATTCTTGGCGAAGGCATCGGGACGCGATTATGGGCTATAAGGGTATTTTCTCACTTGGCAGCTAGCCTTAGACGCTGTCTAAGACTTGATTGGGGTCACACCCTTCACTCAGGATATGTATATTCGTCCATGCAGAAGTCTCTTGATGACCTTCTTGGACACCCCCGCAAAGCTTGAATGCCGATTATGAACCGCCACAGAGTTGCTGCCACAAAGATGCTCCCGTACCTGGGATCTCGTCTCGTTTATGTTGCGATATCGCTCAAACCTGTCCATTCGCAACGACCACTTCAATCCTACCTTAGATCTCAGCTGCTCATCATGGAGGTGACAAAGGCGGCCACTTCCTCTCATCCAGTCACGAGTCTGGTAAGCACCCCCTTTTGCTATTCATTGGGCTGACAACCCGGAGCACGACGTCGTTCTCGACTATATCACCACGCACGCCTTCGCCTCCACTGCCAAAATTCTCTCCCGTCCTCGATCCTATGCCTTCACTTCAACAAAAGGATTGAGCGATGAGTTGAGTATGGACGATACGGGTGAAGGGTCGAGCTCGCGTGAAGCGGAGAAGAGGCCGAAGAGAGCAAGGGATCAGGTGCTGGATCAGGACTCGCTGCAATCCATCGAGAGGCGGAGAGGTACGTGTCGCCAGAAGAGGTGGAGCTGATGGGCAGTCATCCTCAACTACATCCTGAATGGAGCCATCATACGTGCGGTCGAAGCTCTCAATTCCCACTTTACATCCGTCCTCGACGAATCCTTCCCGTCCTCTTCCACAACTACCGGTGCGGCGTCCGAGCATACCAACGGCCACTCCACCTCACCGTCAACATCCTATACCAACGGTCATTCCCATCGCCCCTTGTTCTCGTCGGGACCCGTAACCGACCACTCCCTCCCCGTCTTCCCACACTCCCATTCCCCCTCCCACGTCCGCCTCAACCTCCAGATCCAGCAATTCATCGAATCCTTCCGCCAACTCGCACCTTCTTCCCCATCTTCCCCCTCATCCTCCATCTCGTCCCTCACGAGCTCAATGCACGTCTCCAATACCACCATCACCAACGGATCATCCGTCACTCTCACTCACGCATTGACAGCCGCGCAGGGATTGCATAGCGAGGCGAAGAAGTTACCCCCGGATGTGAGAGCGGTGTATTTGCAGGAGATCAAGGATGTCGGAGCGCTGTTTGCGTATACAGAGCCGGAGACGTCTATACTCAAGGGGTTTCTGCAACAGAGTAGGAGGATCGCGTTGGCAGAGCAGGTCAATCGGGCTATCCTGAGTGAGTCACCTTCCTGTTCCCAAGGAAAGCTATGACATTTCACTGATGGGCTGGGCGCAGGGTCAGAAGGACGGGCACCTCAGTCACAATTGGAGATGTATGCTCGCCGGACTACCGCGATCTACTCGATCATGCGGGAACGGGATATCGATCCGAGACCACCGTGGACAGGCGCAGATGGTCAGGGAAAGGAGCAGCTCGCGACGGTCTGTCTCCCGCTTCTCGTATGCGCTTCTCGTGCTGATGTGACGAGCAGTTTTGGAAACAACAGACGGGAGTCAAAACGGGGTTCAGGTTAAGAGAATATGTCTCCCATACCTGGGGATAATGCCGGATAACCAGTTGTATTCCAGGGGTTGAGGACATGCAGTGGTTGTGCCCTGTGATCGAAATTGACTTATGACCAACCTTTGCAGAGATCTCACAAGTGATGGATGAGGCAGATGCTGGATGTAGGATACGAGTGCGGAGGTGTCGCACGAGACGAGATGCATCATTCCTCCCCCTCGTCCTCCTCGCCATCCGCTTCCATCGCAGATTTGATCGCGCCTTCTAATTTCGGCTGTAGCTCCCGCGCGGACGTGAACGCGACAGTCGCATCCCCTCGTCGGCCTTGACGGAGGTAGCACTTGCCAAGAAGGAAATGGATGTTCGCTTCGTCTGGAGCTTCGCGGGACAGGGGTTCGAGACCGGCGATTGCTTCCTGCAAGTCCACAGACTTGAGCGAAGTTATGTCACATCGTTTCACCTGCTCACCTCGATCCGCTGAAGCTTGACCAACAGCCTGATCCGCTTGAAGGTGACCATCGGGCTGTCCGGGGCGTACTTGCACGCCAGCTCATAGCATGTCAAAGCTTGCATCGAGTCGTCCAACTGCTCCAGGACCTAAGCAATCTTTATCAGAGTCTTGGAAGCGGATGGCACAGGGTCGACGGACCATGCCAATACAGCACAGGAGCACTGCATTCGTCGGATTGATCTCCGCCGCTCGGCGGAAGTGGTGCTCTGCATACTTGTGCTTGCCAGTCTTGAGGTAGACCAGACCCATGCCGTACCTGATGCGGTCAGCTTTAAACTAGTCGTAGTAGAGGAAGGGCACGGACCAGGCATTGTAGTGCCTCGCATCTGTGCGAATGGCCGTCCGATAGAACGCGATCGCCCGTTCATATTCCTCCATCTCGATAGCCTCGTAACCACACAGTGTCCATGCGTATGCGCATCCCGGATCTACCTGCGCTGCTCGCCGGAAACACCGCATCGCCTCATCATGATTTTTCTGAAGGGAGAAACAGTTTCCAGCCGCGATCCAAGGTTGAGGTGCTTCTCGGTCGATAGCGATCAGCGATTGCGAGAGGTGGGAAAGGCTTGGCGGGTCGCCAAGATGCCATAGAAGGGTCGAGTAGGCTTCCATCGATTGGAGGCGGTATGGTTCGACTTCGAGAAGAGCTTCGAAGGCTCGACGGGCAAGAATGTAATTTGCCATCTCATAGTAAGATCGTGCGATGATATCGAGAGCCCATGCTGAGGAATGGATCTCCGGAGGCAGTGTGTCTATCTCTCGCATGGCTTCTTGGCATTGATATAGGCTCAATGTTCGGTAGGCCCGTGCGCACCGTCGAACGATGTCTCGCAACCAGTCGTCGGCAGCTAGCTGAAGCTGAGCATCCTGCGATGGAGTCGACGAGGTGTCAACGGTCGCGCCGGATGCTGATGATGTCGCTGATCTTGATCGTGTTGTCCGTTGTTCCCGCGTCATCTAAATATTCAGAATCCAGAGAAGGTCCATCTATGCACACGAGCAGACTCACCTTCGAACTTGGCTTCGTCGACGTCGATTTCAGTCTAGTGCTTCGCCTCGGTGGGTGCTCCTCTCCATTCGGTTCAATCGATTTGATGGCCCGTAACTCCCTAGATAGCACGGCACCACTTTGTGGCGTTTCCATAGCTTTCTTCACCCCATTCCCTCCTCTGGACCGCTTCATGGCGGGCGGTCTGGCTGGGACGGGTTCGGCGTTTGCCGGAGTAGTGGTCGAACGGAAGGATACAGGCAGCATGGATGATGCGGAGGGGATGAAGGCGGAAATTAGATTCGGGAGGGGTCGGCGGGTCGGGGCGGGAACGGAAGGGTGTCCCATTAGTGCAGGGAAGGTGGTGTCGCCGACTACAGAAGGGGTCCTGTGACTCTTGAGCATACGCTTACCGAAAACCGCAAGGTTGCCTCACTCCCAAGCACTAGCGTTCCCCATCATGCCTAATCTGGGCAGACCGCTCCCGCCGTTCACCACGTCGGGCGTGAAGAACCCTCCACCCCCATTTGCCAGTGGACTGAGCTGTCTCCGGTTCGGCATGAGGCCTGGCATCTCCGAAGCTGAGCTTCTGGGCATGGGATTCGGTGACAGTGTAGGTGGCAGGGATGTTCGGGATGAGGAGGATCGTGCAGGTGCTGACGGATCAGCGAACAGGAGGTCAGGAGAGGGAGCGGAGCCTGGATCGTGAGTAGAGTACGTCGTACCAATTCTCACCGATGTCACAGAGCCCGGTGAAAGCCTCCCACAGCCAAGGGTCTTCTTGCAGAGCTTTCGTATATTGCTCGACCGCCTGTTCTCGAGCTTTGCCCTTGTCTGATAAGGAGGCAAGAAGGAGATGCGCGGTTGCAGACGGGGAAGCCGGACAGAGATTCGGTAAAGCTGAGTATTAGCCTAGCTCAACCTTGAGCTCACTCATTGGCAAGCTCCCCTTCAATGCTCGCTCGAGGACGGCTTTCCCTTCGCTGAACCTCGATAGGCGCTCGCAGCAGTTCGCTACCACAATGGCGCAACCGAAACAGCCCGGTCTACGATATCGGGCGGAATTTGCATCGTTCTCATCGTCCGCGTCCGGGTCGGCGGTGTCTCGTACAAGGTGTAGGGCGGAATATGGTTGTTCGGCTTGGAGGAAGCAGAGAGCAAGCACATGCAAGCTCTCGTGGTCGAGCTCAGATGGGGGGAACAGAGAATACCAGAGACGGGCGTAGAAGAGGGCGGTGGTAGGTGATGAGGATGTCGAGAGGAGCCAAAGACGGTTGACAACATGAACGGTGGAGGGTCGTGGTGTCATGTTGGACGATCCTCGGAGACGGATCGAAGATCTTTCATTCAAGCAAGCTCAGGCTCAGGCTCAGGAGTCGGGTTCTCTTTGGAAGACCGAAGTACTCGGGAAGGTGAGTAAGTATGTGCAGCTCTTTCCAGCTACCGACTCGAGTTCTGCTCACACAACGAGTAGCAAGACGCGCAACGAAACCAACAAAGTCAATTCCCCATTTTCTTGATTCGCCGCAGGTGGTTGAGGCTGACGTGGATTAGATCTTGATTCCTGATAAGCGTTGTAGTCCGCCCCCCCTCGACAGGTCGGTTTTCTTGCTGCGCGCGTTCCCTAGATTCTCCTCAACCAGTCTGAAGGCAAGAAGATGATGGTAAGCAACAGATCCCGGCCGAGAACTGATGCCGCAAACAGCCTCAACAGGGCGCTCCGGCGTACCCTTCCTCCGTCAACCCTTATCCCAGCACCTCATCCGCGCCATCAGTCCCCGCAGCAGGTCCAGGTTCCGGCTTCCCTCCCCGTTCCGGTCTCGCCGGAATGCAACCTCACTCCCTCTCACCAGCACCCGGTATGAACATGTCCCCCGGTTCCGGATCAGGTATACGCGGTGGACTTCCGGAAGAGAAGAACGTTGCACAGCTGGTCAAGGAGAACACCAACGTTTACGCCCGCAAATTCCAAGCGTTACTTGATCGGTCCACACCCCATGTGATGGAGCGATGGCTTACCACCGGGGGACTGTTCCTACTGTTCGCGTTGAGCGTGATCCTTCGTCAGGGGGTACGTGTGGTTGTTTTCGGTGGGATAGCAAGGCTGAAGGAGAGTAGTGGTACATCGTGTGCTATGCTCTGGCAATATACATTCTTAACCTCTTCTTGGCGTTCTTACAACCCCGCTTCGACCCCTCACTGGCCGCCGACCTCGCAGCGGACGACGTGGAGGAAGGCGCACCCGGTCTACCTGGATCTGAACCGAAGTCACCTGGAGGTGGGCTGAGAGGGCTCATGAACGGCTTCTCCAGCGCGGGCGAGGACGAGGAGTTCCGGCCATTCATCCGACGGCTTCCAGGTGGGTTAAGAGGTCTCCGAACAGGTGAGGTCAAAGCTGAATACTGGAATCAGAGTTCAAGTTCTGGTACTCTGCCACGAAGGCGACTGCCATCGCCCTCGGCTGCACTGTCACTCGCGCAACAGATGTCCCCGTATACTGGCCTATCCTCCTCATCTACTTCTTTACCCTATTCGGCATCACCATGCGCCGGCAAATCCAGTAAAGTCTCCATTCACTCCTGTCAGACTCAGCTCAGTGCATGATTCGCAGACACATGATCAAGTACAAGTACATCCCCTTCGATCTTGGGAAGAAGACGCGATATGGAAAGAAATGACACCTGTTGAATCTGTGATGTTGGGAAGCGGACAGGGGGGTAACGGGGCTCGAGGGGCTTTGACGGTGATAGAGTACATGATCAATGCATCTTCCCAAATCTCTACAGCGTTCTGCGGTCCGTCATAACACGCACAATACACCCCACACCAGCGACCTCGGTGAGCTACAGGGCAGTTGTATCAGCAGTACCCAGCGGGAAGAAAGGCGGGACATCCGGTGGATGTACCTTCTCATGCCATGTCAACAGTACCGACCCGCTGACATCACTTCCACCGCCCAACGCCGCCATACCCTGATGAGAAGCTCGTCAGTACCACAAACTAGCCAAAGCTTCCCGCAGCTTCAAGTGTCCGGCAGGACGAGCTCACCTTATATAGATATGCCATGAGGTGATCCTGCTGCTGTTCCCCCAGATTCTTCAAGATGTTGGGGATTTCCGCCGCCCGAGTCGAGTTGAGGATGGTAAGCAGTACGCCGGTCGTCACAGTCTACCATGATTCATCAGCATGAATGGGGTCCCAGCTATCCGACATGGAAACAGCGATAACGAAACAGATCGCACCTTCGCGTCATCCACTCCTACCCCATAAGGAGGGTCCGTCAAGATCAGATTCAATGCTCCCGCAACGTCTCCCCTTGGACCATCGTCAGCTACACTTCAGCCTAACTCCCGGGCAGTGACAAGCCTGGAGACTAGGCCCTCAGCCAACTCACTTGGATACCAATCCCCTAGCCTCGCCCGACTTCTGCTTGGCCTCTGCATTCACCGCGTCCCGTCCTCGCGGATCTGGGTCGTATAGATCGGATTCGACGAGGACGTCCTCTTCCAGTGAATCGATGTCGATCTTGCGGAAGGCGGTGTCGGCCATGACGTGGGATGCTGTGGAGTGTGAGAGGGATTTGAGGGAAGAAAGGCAAAAGGTCAGGTCGGGGGATTGGATAGGGAGGTGGAGGGAGTCCTTCTGTCGCACGTAGAAACCGGTCGCTACCTTTGACCTCGGTTGCGAATATTTATAACTATATTCTATCTTTCGAGGGAGGAGGTACGGCTCGTTGGAGAATCCAGGGTTCTAATACTCGAGGAGAAGAACTCTAGGAGACCGCTTCGCTCGGGTCCGACTTGGTGGTAACAGCTTGAACAGCTTGAACAAAGATGGCCAAGAAATCCAGTAACCCAGTCGATGCGTTTCGTGAGCTTTGGTCTTCCGACTGGCCAGGCTCTACGCTGATCATTCTTAGGCAAGCAGCAGCGGGCGAGAGAGCTGAAGAAGGTGCTCGTGCATGCCCTTGTCCCGTATCCCTGTCGCTGAGTATGGGGTACAGAACAGGGAGGGCCGCAAACAGGTTCGGGAGACTCAGACGGTGAAGAAGGATACTAGGGGTAGGTGGTAATTTTTGCAGTCGGCATCCAGAGCTCACAATCCACAAACAGAGCTCGAGAGCGAGATCCGAGAGCTGAAGGGACAAGGTCAGCTTCCACCCGGCTTCTAGCATACTCAAGGTATTGAGATCGGATTCAAATGCTGACGTTCCACCCAGGCAAGCTCGATGCCGCCGCCAAAACACGACTATCCGAGCTCAAATCCGAGCTCAGCTACATCGCCAAAGTCAAGGAGAAATTCGTTTCCGAGCATCCCGAAGCCCGCGACAAGGTCTTCCGGCAACACCGCGAGGGCGGTCCTCGACGAGATGCCGATGGCGAGGAGGATGTGTCGCATCTGTACAACAAGGAGGGGAAGCTGAGGGATCCGACGAGGAGCGTGTATTATGATCCGGTGTATAACCCTTTTGGGGTGCCTCCGCCGGGCATGCCTTACAGGGAGACAAGTGAGTGCTTCTTTTACGCCTGAGACAGAGTAGCTAATAAACATGTGTCTAGCCCCTGACGAGGAGGACGAGGAGTCTGACGAGAGCGAGGAAGAAAGTGATGACGAGATCATCATGCCCGAGGGACCGCCGCCAGAGCCGAATGAGGATGAAGATTCGGATGAATCGGACGACATTCCCCTTCCTGGAGGTCCTCCACCGCCGAAAGCAATACCACTACCGACAGCTGGAGCATCCACCTTCTCCGCCCCACCCATGCGTCTTCCCGTCCGACCACCTTTCGCACAGCTGTATATGCCCCAAATGGGCATGCCGCCCTTTCCTCCCGGTCCGTCCTCATTCCATCCAGCACCGACCCGCCCTCCACACCGCGCTGCAGTCCCACATAATCGCCCGCCAACCTTTCAAGATCCGCTCTCAGACGCTCCGACCCAGACATACCAGGGCTATCGAATGTCAAAGCATGAGCTGCCACCCCGCCCAACTTCTTCATCAGCTGGAATCACCGATGCAGTACCCAAGCCAGCCTCTTCAGCACCTCCGACAGGAAACGGGACCATCTCCGCCGAACCCCAACTCCGCGATTTCCGAAAAGAAGCTACCGCATTCGTCCCGCGAGGGGTCAAGCGGAAAAAGGCTCCGACTGGCGGAGTCGAGATCAATGCAGCGCCTGGAGCGGGTGAGATTGACGCAGATGGGGATGAGGTCCGGACGAAGCGGTCGGATGGAGGGGGATTGATGGGGAAGCTGAGCGGGGTGTTGGGGGAGATGAAGCGGGATGAGAAGAAAGGAGGAGGGGATGATGATTATCAAAAGTTTTTGGAGGGGCTGGGAGATCTGGCATGAGATATTGCGCCGTAGCATTGCATCTGCACCCTTACAAAATCTGCGACATCTCTTCAGTCAAGAATTCTTTTCCGCCGGAATGAATAGTCCCGTTGGAAGTCCCGGATTATGGAGTTGATTTCTCCACACCTACTTAGCTATAACCAGCTGATGGTGTCTTTTGGTACGCATTCCCGCTTCAGCTTGAGCATTGCTTATGCGCGGCAGTGTTCGTCACCGGCAACGCCAACAAGCTAAAAGAGGTCAAAGCCATCCTCGCAGTCGGAGGAAGTGGTATCGAGGTCACCTCTCAAGCCGTGGACGGTCAGTCGACCCACACCTACTCTGCTCGCACGGACTGACAGTAAGATAGTTCCCGAAGTACAGGGCTCGACCCAGGAAGTAGCCATTGCGAAATGCCGAGCTGCGGCTGAGAAAGTGGTCTTCACCCAAGCGCTGTTCAATCGAATACTCGGCTGACGGGTTTGGTAGCTCGGAACAGCATGTGTGACGGAAGACACGGCTTTATGCTTCGAAGCCCTCGGTGGTCTCCCTGGACCATACATCAAGGACTTCCTTCTCAAGCTCGGACATGCCCGTACGATCATGCAACAACAGGAAGCTCAGAGACGATGCTGATGTACTGAACTTGCGATACTACCAGGACTGAATACCCTCCTCACCGGCTTCCCCACCACCTCCGCCACAGCTCTCTGCACGTTCGCCTACTCTCACGGACCCGGCCACGAGCCTATTCTCTTCGAAGGTCGTACCGAGGGACATATTGTTCCAGCACGAGGACCGACACATTTCGGTTGGGATCCGATCTTCGAGCCAGATGAGAGCGGGGGACGGACGTATGCTGAGATGGATGGGACGGGGAAGAATGCGATCAGTCATCGGTATCGGGCGTTGGAGAAGTTGAGGGTTTATCTCGCGGATCAGGAGGGGGCGAGTCGGGAGAAGGGATAGGTGGGGATTCGGGGCTGGGCGCGGTCGGAATGGGCATGGAAAGATCATGTTGCTTGAATAGGTGGAGCAGGGTTGTGACGGTCGTGTGATGGGTTACGGATCGGAGGAGCTGGTCGCGCTGCGCAGTTTCAGTATAGGACAATCTGGCTGGGCGAAACATACAGCTCCTTCCGTGTCGAGTAACCGCTGAATTCGCTTGAATGACCGCTCATCCCCATCATCCAACCACCGCCTCCACGTATCCACCTTCTGCCTATCCAACGGCATCCTCCCCATCGCCTTGAGCACACTATCCACATTATCCTGTACGTGAGCCGAGCTCGTGACCTCCCCCAATCCCTTGGTGGTATCCACCACCTCATCCTCCCTCACTCCCGGCGCCTCCAGCTCCTTACCTTTCGGCATGACAGCTCGCAACCTGACCCATTCTCTCCTCCTTACCCACCCACCCCATCCAGCAGGACCAGCATGACTCCCCCAGCCCCCCTTCTTGAACCAAGCATTATATCGCCAACCACCTTCATCCGTCCCATTCCTCATATTCACCATCCAAGGCGTGATCCACATCCAGGCGGGTGAGGGAGTCTGATACGTCTCGGGAGTGTAGAGAGTCCTGATGGTCCGGTCTTTGGGATCTCGGGTGTTCTTGGATGGTTTGGTGCGTTTGCGCTGGAATTTGGTGGTCCCGTCTGGAGCGGAGATGGCGAATGAGGAAGCCGAGGGGAGGGTGTGGGAGGGGACTGTGAATGCGGAGGGGTCGATGGGGAGGAGAGTACGGGATGAGAAGTAGGCTTTGCCGAGGAGGTAGACACTATCGTCAGCTGATTCTCAATCTCTAGACCCACCCTCGCTGGTTCTCGAACAGGACTAGATCCAATCAGCCAACCTCATCGCTGGCTCGGGCACCCACCATCCCAGACAAACTCCTGCCTGACCTCCCCTCCCTGCTCATCCTCCAAATCCACTTTCTTCCCACCCTTAAGCACCTCCACCGCCTCCGGCATCTCCGCCTTCATCCTCTCCCCCTCCTCCACCACAGCTCTCAAAACCGACTCATCCTCATCCTCCTCCGCCTCGGAATCCCGCCCATCTGGTTCCCCATCCTCATTCCTAGCCTTCTCTTTCGCCGTCTTGCGGGAGAAGACGTGTCGGATTGAGCCTCGCCGGAGACGACGTACGGTGAGCGAAGCGGTGATGGCGGAAGTCTCGTCGGCCGGACTTTGGGTGATGCTCGGTGGGCGCGGTCGGGGAGGTGGTGACGGGTCGGCTTCGTGCGACGTCTGGCGCTCGGGGCTCGCCATGGGGCGTCGTATTATCCACCAAGCCGCAGAACGCCTAGGAAGGCCCTTGGACTCGAAAAGAAGAGGATGAAAGGAGAACCCGAAATGACGTCGTGGTTTTCTTTTGAGGTTTCATATCGCCACCCGATTTCTTGAACCCTCCCAAGACTCCGCCTACAGGCTCGCATGAGCCCTCTTGGCGTTGCCGGTGAGGATGCTGCCGACATACGGTGTCCAACCCGGAGTAGAGGTCGGGATATTCCAGCTAGGTCGGTACCCTCACCCTTCCAGCTGTCTCTTCTGATGATGGGTTCAGGCGACACATTATGGCACATCCTCGACCTCTTACGATCCCACAAGACCACCTACCCGAAAGTTGAGTTATCCTGGGATCCTGACGTGCGTCGCTGTACTTGCGACCTTCCCATTTGCCTGACGAGAAGCAGGAACCCCATAAATCCGCAGCGACGATCCACCTCCCCCACATAACCCTCTACTTCCCGCATTCCCTACACCAACGACTCCAGCTCATCCTTATCCCCTCCCTCCCCACATCAGGTCAGACGCTCACCTACGACGATCAAGTTCTCATCTCGCCAAATCAACTTTTGACTCGAGCACGAGTGGGGCGGATACTAGGCCCGACGTACGCTTCGGCGAGCAGCTCGAAGTTGTCGTACCCCGGTATCGCGTTCGACTTGTCCAGCGCGTCGGGAGGGAGGGAGGATCTCATCGATGCTATCACGATTATACCTAGGTCGGACGAACCAGCGTCTACTGGTCCTATTCCGTCGGTCATCGTGAATGTGGGTCCAGCATATCATGCCAGAACGTAAAGCTGAGTCTGGATAGCCGAATAGAGGGATCACGATCCATCTCCCTGAGCCGCTTGAGATAATCATTGGTGAGACGACCGCTCAGGACCTCCTAGTCGACCTCGGTCCACCGCTGAGGAAGTTCTGGAAGGAGGATGATCGGGTCGAACGGATGTGGGGCGATGGCAAGAGCTCCAACGGCGAGCATGGCCAGTGTATGTCTGCACCTCTAGCTGGAATGCTGGATGCTGAGGATGACTTAGGCTTCTGGAACTACTTCCAGTACGGCCTGGACTTCCTCATCTCGTCATCTGGATACGTTACCAAGATCATCCTCCATTCCAACATCGCGCGTCTCCCTCTCGACTCCATTATGTGAGCATCGTAGCTGATCCGTACCAGCCCGGAACGCCCCTCTTCCAGCGCTACGCTCGATGCCCATGGACAATCCCCATCTCCATGGGAACACTCAACTTCATCTCCCCACTCACCTCCTTCCGCGCAAACCTCTCGTCAAAATCACAAGCACAATACAGCGATGAAGTGCGTCTCAGCGTGCCTACGACCGGCGAGAAGAAGAAGAAGCGAGCTGGTTCGCCCGTCAGTGCGAGCTCGGATGCGGGGGTCGAGGAACCGATGGATGCTATGATGCTTGATCGGGTCGCGGAAGGGGGATTGGAAGGGGTGATTGCGTTGGGCGGGAGTAGTGAGTCATCAGGGAAGGCATGAGCTGATGAGCAGGATTGCTGGGGTTCGACGGATTGATTGTGGAGGAGGATCAGCAGAGTGGAGGTATCGGTTCGGTTCTGGTGTATCGGGACGAGGCTCTTGTATGAGACGCGTTGTATGAGGCGCAAGGCGAAAGACATCGAGGACAAAGGACATGTTGTTTATCATCGCGCATTGTAATGCTATCTCATCCAGCCGCCACCATCTCACCAAGCGAGCCACATAGCTGGAGTCAACACTGGGTCTTGTCAGCGGAGCGATCGGCTAGCATATCACCCTCACATCGTTGCGTAGCTCGCCAGCTTGCGAGACTCGTCCCGACGTGCCACTCGCTCATCTCGCTTTGTCCTCGTCGAAGCAAGAGCTCCTGTTTGGTCCGATCGTCTTCGTGGATGAAATCTTCGAGCTGAATCTCGTTTTGTAGGAAGGTGCTGTAGATGTGTGATCTGTGGCGCTTCAGGTCACGCTTGCAAAGATGGAGGGCCGACGTACCGAAGCGGAGAACGCTGTACGTCAACGCTTGTCGGGCGCCGAAAGGTAAGGAGTGGCGAATGGGTCATCTGCGGTCAGCCCAGCGCGACAATTGGGACACTCACGGTGCAGAGGATTACCTGAGCAGCCAGATGAGCCAGGTTACAAGGACACATCGAGGAGCTGGCCATATTCACCAGTCCATGGCTTCCCTGCTGAGCAGACCCATCTCCGAATGCACGACATTGGCTGAACACCGATAGTACCGTGGCCACTACGGCTCTCGATGCTGTATCACCCAGAAGTCCCGCGAGGTTCTTAACGACTATCAGCGCAAATACGGCAGAGATGTAGGTAATTCACGACCGATACGACCCCGTCTTCCGCCATCAACCCCGCCAGATCGTCCCAAAACTCAACAGTGAAATGCTCGTAAGGGAGGGTCTCCGCCTGATGACAGTCATGTATTGCGTACTGCCACCTCGCGCCGACCCCGGCTAATTGATCGATGTAAATTACGCCGTCTACGAGGTTGATCGTGGAGGGCAGGGAAAGGGAAAGGTGGAAGTCCGTGATGGCGGCTTGATAGATTGCCGGATCGGGCTCTTCTCCTGATCAGTTGTGCTCTGTTACAGCTCAATAGGACGGACCGACGATGTCGACTGCTAGACCCCGCTTGGCGAAAGCACTCGCCGCGATACCGACTCCTAGGCCGCTTACCAGAAGGTCAGCGATCTGGGGGACAAGCAATGAATCGGCTCACAGGATCAGAGCTCGCTCTTGGGGCTTCTCGCCCCCCGAGCGATCATCTGACGTGTGTGGTACGACCTCCGGCTCGGTCGTCAAAGCGAGCACTCGTGCCACGCTGTCATTTGCGTCGGACCGATGCGCAAGCACCGCGATCTCCTGAAGCGGGCTAGTCGCGAAGATCCTGCTTCATCAGCCAGAATTTCTTCGAGAAGACGTACGAGTCTCCCAAGTCCGTCCTTGTCTTCCCACCATTCGATACCTGCCGGATCCACCTTCCACCGAGTATCGAGTGATCGCGTCGCAGGAGCCTGTATCCATCTCGCAAGTTTTCAGCAACCACGATCTGCCCTGTCAAACTCTTCTCTGAGCTCAGTACACGCAATTGACCACCAGCGGTGATGTGTGGCGGACTGGGGTGGAGGAAGATCTGCTGACGCAGAGCCAGGACAAGCAGTGGGAGACGTAAGAGCAGGAGGATCGGGAAGACATGGCGGGGCAGTAACGCGGTGAACTCGGAGAGCGAGTCTTGGGCTGACGGGGACAGGTTCAGGCGGGACGAAACGAATGAGTGAACCCGGTGTGCGAAAGATGTCGGGGAGGGTGCAGGGCGAATCAACAAGGATAGCGCCGTGAGGAGAAGGGAGATGAACAGAATCTGAGAACGATCGGCTTGTTCTGTGATGCATGGGCTGACTCACTGTCTCTTCGGGTTGACGGACAAGGAGGGACATCCCGTCGAACAGGAGGTATGACCATAGCTCCTCGCCAAGGTAGACGTGTCCCATGTACCCTGCGGCTCGAAGGACAATCTGAGGGAAATCTCCCATTCCGCGTTTTGGCGCGACAGCCGACATGACAGGTAGAATGTGATCCTAATCAGGGTGATTAGTCTTCAGTAGAATGCAAAGAGATAGATAGCTTACAAAGCACAGCAGGGCAAAGCCGGTCCCTCCCCCGACGACGCCCATGCCTAGTACCGCTCTCGCACCGAAAGCGCCCCACTCTGGTCCCACAAGCCTTCCCGACAAGCTTCCGATCCGCCGTCCACTCACTGCCAGAACGTCTCCTGCTAGCGCCGCGATCGAGAAACACACTCTGCCCGAGATGACGAGTCTTGCATTCCTTCTTAGGGTGGCTTGCCAGTATACAAGCGAAGGCAGGATCGTAAAGTACACGTAAAGTAGAGGCGAGTGGAGATTGAGGGGCAGGGTATTGTAGAGCGGTCTAAGGATGACCTTGGTGAGATGGAGAAGGAGTGATAGGGGGAGGACGAGGAACACTGGGAACAGATCTACGGGGTGTCAGCTCATGATGCGCTCCGAGATGTCGCGTGCGGACAAAGAGCGGCGAAGCGGACCAGCTCGTGCTTCATCGTTCGCCTCGTCGGAAATCTCCGTGGCCGAACCTCAAGATTGGGTTCGTCGACTTCATACTCAGGCCCGGTCTTCTGCTGCTCAGGTTCGCTCTCAACGCTTGATAGAGTATCAGTACGGAGATCCTCGTCTCCTTCCGAGCCTCCTTCGCTCCAAGAGTCATGAAAGGCTGGACTCTGCGGTGACGAGCGATGGATTGGTTCTTCGTGACTTGGACTGCCAGACTTTGAAGCCTTCTCGGGAGACAACTTATCTTCCTCATCCTCGTAATCAGATACTGGACTCGCCGGAAGGGTAACAGATTCCTGTGAGTTGACAACTCCTTTCTCCATACTGGCGACACCGCCGTATGAGCTTGGTGGCCGGTGCTCGGGTAACGAGAGCTGATCTTCAATCTTCCTAATGATGAAGGACTTGGAAGGTAAGTCAGAGTACGGTTGATGGAAATCGCGATAGGACAGGTTCATAGTTACGACCAAGCACTGCGTAAATTATAGAGACACCGGGAACAAAGGAGACAGAGGAGTGTCCCGCGTTTGATCGACAGCCCTGACGAAGGACTGTAGGTCAGAGCGATGGTGCGGCTCGTCAAAAATCATATTGAGGATCCTAAATCTCATCATCGGCGGATGACATCAAGATTCACGGCCTCCTTAGCTGAGACTTCCTCGTTGCTTACGTCATCAGTCGGGTTGGTTTGACATCGTCGACCGCCCAATCTCTTCCCATATCATTTACACTAAGATATCGACTCGTCTCATTGCCTTGTACGTGATTCCGGGTGAATGTACCCCGTACCCGTACATCACGTCTCGATCACCCCTTCACTTCTGTAGCTTCTTATACTGACTCGACCTCAGCGAATCTTCCGTACAGGTTTGAAAGCTGTACTTACTTACCAGAGCTTCCCAGTGCGAGCGGATCCCATTCCCGCCCCGCTTTGACAGCGCCACGTCATCTCTGACTTCGATCCATTGGCTTTTCTTCACAATGGCGTCGATCCCGGCCAGGAACCGGGCTTCTTCCTTGGCAGACCAGGGCTTCTTGGGCTGCTCGTAGGATATCAGCGGAGATACTGCCCCCGGTCAATAACCGGATGGACATACCGTGCTGCGCGAATTACGAGCCTTCTTCGATGGACTGGGCTCCGCGGATGAGGTAGCTGGCGGAGTGCCTGGCGGAGTGGATAGTTCTCGTTTGGCCGGCATCTTGTTGTGAGCGATTGGTGTGGTGTGACTGGAAGGACAGCTGACGACGCTATGGGTAGAGCAGGCAGATATGTATATGTCGTCAAGACCTCTTAACCCGCGTCCTGTATCTTCTTTTCGACCGATTTGATCCCGATCCCATGCTTTACGATCATGGGCTCGTGCTGGCGAGCCAAAGGACACCCTCGAATCTTCACCTGATCCGGTGACACCACATCACTTGACAACCAATCACAGCTGCGTACCATCCCATCAGCCCTTATCTCCTCTGCTCCCGCACCTCGGCATTTGGTTCCGAGGATGTCTGCTGACTTGCTCGGGGAATGGATTGATGACTGTCTTGATGGCGAGGAACCGGGGTGGCGGGAAGGAGAGACCGGGCGGTCATCACGCAAGGACGGATTGGCGTGAAGCCGGGAGCAAAGCGTCTGGCTGAAAGCGAGGAGTCAGTGGGGGAGCGACTGGATACAGGTATCCGTCTTTGGCTTCTCATCACCAAGTCAACCAGTTTATGCGCGTCAACCGTCGCTTTCAGCCTTGTCAATCAGTCGATACCGATTTGTGGTGAGCATGACTTTCCGCCTTCTGGGCTTGGCTGACGGAAGTTCATCATCAGACTCACTCCGCGAAATACGAAACCGAACGCCACGTCAGCCAAAGAAGCCTGGACCGAGGAGCACACCATCCGTGTCAAGCTGTTCATCATTGTCCTCTCGCCTGATGCATGTTCAGACTGCCTCACTCCGCGCAATGATCACCGAGCTCCTCGCCTCCCGATCGAAGATTTACGCCTCGCCTTCGCTCAACGGAGTCAACGAGAACTTCGGGAACAGGATCAACCAAAAGATGCAGCAGGTCATGAAGAAGCTCTGCGCTGCTTGCAAGGTGGAAGGGATCGTCGATGAAGAGGTGCAGAGGATGACAAGAAGGGGCAGCGGAGGAGGGGCCGGTGAGAAAGGGCAGAAAACGAAGAGGTGTAAGGTCAAGGAGGAGCCGTCGGAGCAGGCCAAGGCGGAGCAGGAGGATTACTAAGTCGTGCGGGGTTCTTCTTCCGATAGGTTCTGACTGTAAGATGGTTTATGAATGGCATCGAAAGCAGCGAGCGCCAAGGATCGCACTACTAGTAATCACCCCCCTCCTCGGCCTCGACCTTCGTCGCCTTCTTCTTCCCCTTCCCGTTCCCATCCTCGCTCTTCCTTTTTTTCCGTGAAGCACCGCTCTTGATGACCGACGGATCGACTGAATGCTCCTTGGCCAAACCTTTGAGAGCGAGGTCGATCTTCTGGCGGATACGATCGCCACCGTGGCTGTCTACCTCACCCTAGAGGCTGTCGAGCTTGTGCAGCTCGGAGCGATGACTCTGCACGAGAGCGATGAGACTGGACATCAGGATTTCCTGTTCGTGTGGAGTCAATGGCAAAGTAGATTTCGATCTGATGGTACTTACTGTGTGGCGATCATTGCAGACGTGGTAGCCGGGAGTCGTGGGACCATTCGCGCTGGCTGACGATTTCTGGGCGGGCATGGTGAAACCTGGATACAAGTCGGCTAGCCATCTGCAACATGCTGGTCGGGCTCACCGACAGACTTCTCAAGACGTGTATGCCTCGTATTGAAGGTACGCGGAGTTGTAAAGCTGATGAATGGCGCCGATTTCCGCCTATCGCAGCTCCTAAATCCTTGTTGAGCCGTCAAGTTTATCGTAGCAATTCTGACCCTGGTCCCACGATCAGAATCGCTTCGATGGTACCTATCCCGCAATTCAATCAGAATCACGGGGATTAACGCACGGACCCAGCCGCAAGGCATTGGCCCTGATTAGCGTCTGTTGCACACATTTCATCAAATTCAATCTTGACGAGCTTCCACTTCGCATCGTGATCAAACGAAAACACGAGAGAGCGTGCTCCTCATCGGTGTCGAGCAGTCATTCGCATTGTGAGCTCAGGCCTGTTGCCATTGAATATCAAATTTCGTCGAGACCCGCTCAGAGCCGCCAAATCTCTGACGGACGACGTCCCGTTTCCGAGCTTTCCATCATGCCTTACTGCAAGCGTATTCATTGGACCAACGAGCGCACGGTCCATGATTTCCCATGTACCTCTTTCCTCAGACTCACATGACTTCAGCTCGCTCACCTTCGTGGTATCATCCGTACAGTCCTCGCCTCCCGCAAAACCTTCCACAACATCCCCGAGCTTAAAGAGGTATCATACGACGAAGGGACTCGAATCAACAAGAAGATGTTGTTCCTGCTGAAGAAGCTGGTGGAAGGAGAGGACGGGAGCAGACATCTCATTATCGAGGAGATATGCAAGGGAGTGAGACGGAGAAAGTCGCGCGAGGAGGATGAGGAGATGAAGGGGAGCACGAAGAGGAGAAAGATGGCGAAGGAGGCGATTGAGCACGAAGAGGAGAAAGATGGCGAAGGAGGCGATTGAGCACGAGGAGGAGATCATGAATGAGGGGATCAAGATCGAGGAGGAGGAGGTTGAGCTCGACGAGGACGGGGCCGAGCACAAGGAGGATGTTGAGTTTGAGGAGGAGGAAGTGGAGCTCGATGAGGAACAGGGGCTCGACAAGGACGAGGTCGGGCTAGACGATGAGAATGTTAAGCCCACAAAGAGGGAAGTTGGGCTCGATCCGGAGTACGAGGAGGAGATCATGAACGGGGAGGTTGTCGTGGACGAGGAACAGGTTTCGCACGAGGGGAGGGTCTGGCCCGAAAGAAGGATATAGCTCAGTAAGGAGGTCGGACATGAGGAGGAGGTAATGGACGAGACTTTTTCAAGCTCATTAAAGAGGAGGATGACTGAGCGGGATCGGGTGATAGTTGCTTAGAAAATGCCGTTATATCGGAGTGCAATGTCATGCGCTCAATCATCCCCAAGTGGGCACCTCCATTCTCGCCTCCCTTCTCCTCCCTTCTTCGCTCCGTCCTTCCTCGTTCTCCCCTTCTCAATCACCTCCTGCACGATCCCGGCATCATATCCTTCGGTTCAGGCGATCCGCTTGCAGATCTCGATGACTTTCTTGCTGATGCGATTATCGCCATGGCCGTCGACTTCGCCTTGGAGTCCTGAGACGGTGTAGAAGGTCGGTCGGGAATGCAGGATATCGGCAATGATCTTGCGGACAACGATTTCCTGGGTATCGTCAGCCAGGATGCATGTTGCGATCGAGGCCAACAAACAAGCGAACGTACGGTGTGACGAGCTTGCGACGGTGCATTGCCTTCGATGCTGGTAGGGTCGGGACTGCTCATATTGGAAATGCCACTGCGATGTTGTGCTGAAGAAAGACGGCAAATCTTGGGAGGATGGGGCGATGGGTGAATGGAGGTATGAATAATGATGATGAGATGAGCTGACCCAGAGGGTCCTTTGAGGGTCAGCAGATCATCGAAGATCAATGCCGGGATCAGATCGAGGGTTATCACGCCATGGAGGATAGGCTCCATCTTTCATCAAGGGAGACCCCAGGTCACATGCCCTTGCCGTCGATGAGCGCATTCGGTCTCAGCTCCACGTCTCATCCGCCATCCTCAGTCGAAACAACCGCATCAGTGCCAGTCCTACACCTTTGCTTTCTCATCACACCTGTCAGACCGTCATCATGCCCAAGGCCAAGCGCGAGCGCGGGAGTACCCCGCCAACGCCGCCAGCCTCAGGCACTTCAGGAAAGAAGGCTAAGAAGCAGCATAAGCAGGATCAGTCCCCTCGTCTCCGCTTCGATCTTCTCGTGAATGAACCCGTTGAGGAGACTTTCAGAACTGGACGGCGGCGAAAGATGCGCGACTTTTATCGAGCTGATCGAGGGCCGCGCTGGCAGGAGATCAGGAATGACGGAACGCTCACGCATAGGGGATCTCCGGGCGTAAGGCTTCATTGGTTCGCCCTGGTGAGCCTGTGTTCCGCCCAGCGAGGTTGGGATAGGCTGGCATGATACAGGTCAAGAACCTCAAGAAGAGTGGTAGCTTCTTCGCGTGACGAGTGATGCCTGGGGAGACGGTGCGACGGAATGGCGTAAGCTGGAGGTGAGATAGCCAATATCGCAAGAATCGAAGATATGCCATGGACGTCTCGATACTTTGAAGTCGGATGAGGCTGCATTTTGAAAGCTTCGGCGCTGATCGCGGTCTATAGTGTCGCATGTGCATCGGCTTCAAGCGTTGGTCACTTCAGTCACGCGCTGAAGAAGTCTCGATGGATGACCAGCATGGAGTTATTTCATCGAGTCTACATGCTGATCAATAGCGGTGAGCAGAAAATGTACACTGAGGTATAGTTGAGACAGTAAAGCATTTTGCCATCCTGTGACGGGTTTGGGAAGGTGTCTATTTCAATCAACGGAACTCCTCTCCCCAGCGCTCCCACTGTACAACCCAGTCTCCTCTAGCACGAGTGTTCGAGCCCCACCGAAGCCTCACGGTTTCGCGTCTATGGTTTAATCGCTCGGTGATCAGGCCAGTATACGTCGATCTAATCGACGGTGGACAGGCCGGCAACGGATCAGTCTGGCTGGATTGGCATTTGGGCTTCAAGAGGATTGGACGGTTGTAGGAGCGCAGGGAGAGCTGGGTGGGCACCAACTCTTTTTGTAAAAAATCAAACCAGGAAAAGGAATTGGGAAGCTAGCAGGTTGATAACCCAAATTACCGGAATACCCACTCCTCTCTTTGATCCTTCATCCCATTTCACCCCGCAGAATCTCGCTCAACGCTGTAATACGCAAAGATGACTGAGCCAGTCCCGCACCCCGAAGTCTCGACCGTGGACGAATGGGTGATCGGACCAGAGGACACGCCGTTCTTCACGACCAGAGTGGGTGTCGAAAGGATATACACTTTCTCTTCTGACTGAGCGATCTAGTGGTCACCGAAGAACGACGAGCCAAAGGCGTATGTCCTCTTCGTCCATGGTACTTGTTTCCCCCTCTCATGAGCCTGACGAGGATGACTCACATGCAATCAGGCTTCTCCGAACACATCACCCGATACCATAACTTCTTCAATCGCCTCGCCGCGCCGCCATCATCCCTCCACATCACAGCCTTTGACCAACGTGGCTTCGGACGTACCTCCCAAGCCCCGCTGACCGCCTCCGCGCCTGATGTGATCGCTTGGAGGAAAGAGGGGAAGACGTTCAAACTTGAGAAAGATGGCAAGCGGAAGAGTGGCGGTTGGGCGAAGGTCATGCCGGATATCGAGTGGTTTGTGAGGAGGGAGAGCGAGTTGGCGAAGAGTAAGGGAAAGAAGGTGTTCTTGGAGGGGTTCAGCATGGTGAGCGTTCCCTTGGATGCGAGGTACAAGAGCCATCGCCGCAGCTTGATTGATAGTAAGGTTGCTGATATTGACTTCGCAGGGGGGTGCAGAGGTAGTCGCCTTTGCTACGAGACCTCAAGCACCTCCTTCTCGAGAAACGCTCGGATTGCTGTCAGGCATAATCGTTGGCGGACCACTCTTCCGTATTACCAACAAACCTCCAACTCTCCTGGTGAGCCGGTCTGCCATTTTGTGGTGTCCCTCGCATCACCGATCACCGCCTTAGCTGAAGGTCGGAAGCCTTGCCGCCAATCTCGGCCTCGCCAATATGGTCATCCCTGCACCGGTGGTTGCTGACGTACGAGCATTCACTCCTCGCCTCACAGCTTCTTATGTACTCGTAGGTACTCTCGCACGACACGGCTATGAATGAGAGGGCCAAAAAGGACCCTTTCTGCGAGGCTGTCGGTTCAGTTCGAGGCGTTTCAGATATGCTCAACGGCGGCATGGAACTCGATTCGCCCTCCGGCTGGAACGCTTGGCCCGAGGACCTCCCTATCCTCCTGTATCACGGTGGGGACGACAAGATCACGGATCCCAAAGCGACGATCAGCTTCGGGAAGAATGTCAAGGCGAAAGACAAGAAGGTCGAGATCATCGAGGTGAGCTCCAACTGATCTGACTCCGTTTCGTGGACGACATTCTGGCGAGATCTGGTAGGAGGTAACCGAGCTGACTGACCGATCAGGGTATGTATCACGAGGTGCACAATGAGTTCGAGCCCGTCCCTACTCAGCTGGCCAATATGATCAGTCAGTGGATCGACGCTCACATCGATGGGCCTATCGGCAGCACGAACGAGACTGTCCCGGGGCTACACGATCAGTCTCGTGTCGGCGCAAGCGGTTCCCCGGTCGACGGGGCTGTGGGATCGTCCAAGCTTTAACGTGATGACTCGACTTCCGTTTGTGGATTTATTGCTTGCTCCGACGTTTTTGGCCTTTCCGCTTGCCGGTCGATGCAGATGAGAATCGAGTGTAAATAGCTGTGACATGTGATTATATTGTATAAAAAGAACCGAATCACGCCCCTGCCACCTCACAGCTCTGCCTTCCCTCCCGACCCTCCAATCATCCTGATCCCGTCCCGGCCTCTTCGTATCCGCCCCGCTATCCATTCCCTCACCATCAACCCTACATCCACACTCTCATCCTCGAACACGTAATATGAGAAGCGGCGAGAGAGGTAAGCGAGGTGGCCGGGGTAGTAAGTGAAGACGGAGAGCCAGAAGAAGAGGGTTATGAATAGGCATGTGCCATCTGACTCGATCAGTAAGAACAAGGAGGAGGTAGGGGTGACGGACAGATCAGGGCTTTTTCCCAGGTTTCCATCATTGCGAGTCCGAAGGTCGACTCGAATCGGATCCTACGATCATGAAATCAACTCGGGACAGAGGTAGCCGTGATGTGTAGCGATTTAAGAACCTACAACAGGCTTCGTCTGATCGAGACGAGGGGACTCACCACCAGAACCAGATGACTCGTCGTATTCCAGGTGGCGGTGGATGTGGATAGTAAACCATTGTTGAGGGAAAGTCCGCGTCACGAGAAGCCTTCGCTTGGCGATGAGGACGGAGATCGCACTTGACTGATTGGCTGAGCGTGCGATGATTTAGGGTGGATCGAAGTCGCAAGAAGAGGAAAGAGATTTGGATCAGCGCGTTCAGGCACAGCTGTGTGTTCAAAGTTTCGCTGGACTTTTTCTCTGGCTCGTCTTTGTGACTCGCTGGGAGACTAGCGGTAGGGGACCAAGAGCTGCTCTGCTCCTTGTGCCGGAGCGGGACGGATGGACACCAACGACACCCTTTTCTCCTCTTCGAGCGCTCCACCTTTCATCTACCTGCACCACCCACATCACCCCTCATCCTCGGCGGTCCCAGAACTTCCTACACGATGTATGGTCGCTCACCTTGACGCCATCGAGCACCACACTCCTCGGCTCTTGCTCTCTGGAGCATTGAATCGGCTCGACCCGGATGGCGAGGGCGAAGTGAGCACATGGGATGGATTCTCTCGTCGGCTGAGAGAGATTTGGACGAAAAGTAGGAGCAAGGGGAAGGGAGAGGCGGACGAGACGGACGAGACGGAGGGTGGGAAGGAGAGGAGGGTGATATTGATCATCACCAAGGCTGAAAGGTTACGGACGGTACTGGGAAGGAGTTGGGCCGTCATCACTCGACTAGCTGAGCTCGTGCGTCCTCTTCGTAGCGAGGGAGTTGTTGCTGAGACAGCAGCATAGACTGGGGTACCTGCTACTGTGGTACTGGCTTCTGCCGCGCCTTGGGACCAGGTTCGACCAGCTCGAGGTGATGCTCTCGAGCCTGTTCATGTCTACCTACCGCCGCTAAGTCGGGACGGTAGGTCATCATGACCATACTCAGAAATACTCTGATTTCTGATCCTGCCTTAGATGCCCTTCGCTCACTCCGTCCTGGCTCCGACCATCCCCTCTATTACCGCTTCCTCGACCTCCTCGTGGCGACCGTATCTTCACTCATCCCCACCTCCCTCCCCGCCGAGCTGGATTACCTATCCGAATGCCTCTGGCCAATCTATACCTCCTCCCTCCCCCCTCATCTTGAACAAAACCTCCTCTCCCGCTCTTACCCCGACCCTTCAAACCCACCTCCACCACTAAGCATCACCGTCAAGCTTCTCACCGACCTCAAGCATCAGATCTCCCTACCCCTAGCAGCGGCGTTGGAGAACGTCTTACCCCGCCTGACCGGGAGATCAGACTATACGGCAGCGATGTTGCGCGCAAGGACAGTACCCAAGCCGCCGGGATTGGACCTGTCAACGTGTGCGAGGTATTTGTTGGTCGCGGGATACTGTGCTAGCTATAATCCGGCGAAGAGCGATTTGAGACTGTTTGGGAGGGGGACGGGACCGGATGGGAAAAGGAGACGAGGGGGTGGGATGAGACGAGCTGGATACGGTCGAACGAGGATCGGAAAGGTGAGCTCGCTTCCCACCACACCTAGTATCGCCAAGTACTCACCTTGGTACGCAGGTCCCGCAACGCCTCCTCGGACCGAAACCGTTCCCGTTCGATCGACTCCTCGCGCTCTTCGCCTCAATCTACGCAGAGCACGCCGAGCGCCCCGAAGATCTCCAAGCTGCTTTGGACGATGCGAGCTCAGGATCCGAGAAGGAGGACGGCTGGTTTCCTTCCACGGCCCAGTCACAGGCCAAAGCAGAGAGGCGGCGGGCGAGGGATACGGAAAGAGATGAGAGGTGGGAGGATGAGGTGGATCATCTGACTATGTCGGTGAAGCTATGGTCGCTGGTACGTGGCAGAGGGTGTCTTGTTAGGCTATGACTGACGTGGTGCAATAAAAGATACCCGAGCTGGAAGGCCAGGGCCTGCTGAGACGGGTCTCACCGCCGGATCGGCTGGACAATGTCATGCTCCGGTGCGAGATTGACTACGAGATGGCGAAAAGCCTGGCAACAGACCTCAGCATCACCCTCGACGAATACCTATACGAGGCAACGTTCTGATCTACCTCATGCATGCATTTCGTTATCATCTCTTCCAATCCAGATATCCCTCCTTGACATCGCATAATCGTCTCACAGACCGCCTGATCACCTCCTCCACCTCCTTATGCCTCGGTCCACCAGCATCGCCCCGCGCTTCCACCAGCCGCTCAATCAACTCTGCCTCCGTGATCTTGAATGCCCCAGATCCAGGCGAAGAACCTTTGACGGCGGCTTCCACTTCTGCTTCCGACGGTAGACCATATCGGCGGAACCGACCCCATGTAGAGTCATACGGTGCTGTCACGCGGGATGTCGATACCGGCTTGAGGTCAAGCTCGGGCCGGTCGGTCAGATGACGGGACTTTAAGTCGAAGAAGCGGGAGTCGATAGCTATAGGGGTAAGTGACGAGTCGTCGATTGTCGATGGCGACCAGGAAGCTCGATCCTTCTTCTTGTCGATCAGCACCTGAGTCACACCAATGACAAAGTCTTTCGTTGCTGGATTCGCAAAACCCTGGATCACATCAGCTCTTGGGGATGTCGGTGCGACGGTGGAAACTTCACTAAGAAGCCGGTCGCCATAGACATGTCTTATACCACTCAGCTTGGCTGGACACAAAAAGATGCTTGAGACAAACCATCTTGTAGCGTCACGTCTAATCGTTGCGCCTTCCTGGCTTTCTTGTACCCCTCGAGCGCGACCGCCATTCCGGTAGGACTCCGCAGATCCATCATTACCTTCTGCTCGTTTGCCCAACTCTTCACTTCCGTTGTCAAGCTTGCATCCTCCGCTGCCTTTAGCAATGCCTCATATATGTCTTTGATGCTCTTCAAGCCGAATGTGCTGTCAAGAAAGTCCCGAATCTCTCCCACAATGGGTGATGGACCGTCGGGAGTGGCTTTTGCCGATGTCGGGCTGTTAGCGGATGGAAGGGGAGGAGCGTATGAAGCAACGATGGAAGAGATTTGGGAAGATTTGGGGTCATCAAGCTGTTTGATTTGGAGCATCATGTCGTCGAAGGAATTGGGCGTGACGTAATGCGTTGCCAAGCCGAGCTCGCTGCGAGGATCCGTCAGAAATCACGCTTCATCCAAAGGTCTGCCAACACACTAGACCGCTCGGCCGAAGATGTCCTGCCCAGTCACGGCGAGCCAAGCACCCACTGCGCCGTCCAGCTGAGCGAGGTAGTAGGTGACCCCAACATCAGGTGAATATCCAATCTTGGTCTCCGGCATGGCGAAGTGGGAGCGAGGAGTAGCGATGCGGATTTGTGCTGGAAGAGCGATACCCGCACCACCACCCACTGTCTCGGCGTAAGTAACAGCCAACAAGGGCGATATTGGTACCACTCACTGGTGATACCGTCCATGATCGCGACATAAGGCTTGCCGAGACGAGCCATGAGCCAGTTGAGCTCGAACTCCTGTTTGAAGAATGGTAATGCTGTTTGACGTCCTTCTTTCAGGGCGATAACCATTTCTGTTGACACGTCAGACGAAAGAGAGGGGCGAAAAATACCATTCAGCTTTGCTCTTTCTCGGTCATCAAGAGATACGTACGCTTCACGTCCCCACCTGCACAAAAGGCTTTCTCGCTGCCCATCCCGATGATCACCTTGCATTTGTCCGATTCTCGCCAGGTCTGGCAGATAGCGTTAGTCAAGCTCCAAAAGTCACTATCGAGCCATGCTATCGGCTCAAGAGACTGAGTAGCTCGACGCACTCTTAGCTTTGAGCTCAACGAGGTGATCATGTCTTGATTCAAGGCGTTGTAGGCTTTCATCCGGGTGAGCTTGTATATCCGAGCATAGTTGTCCGTCTCGTATGCAATGTCGGCCTGGTCCAAAAGCGTTCAACGCCGCGCACGGAGGAGGACAGTACAAGGAGCTCACTTCCATCTGTCCAGCTGTGTCCTTGAATCTTGGACCACCACTACCTGGACTAGTGGGTGATGCGGACATTGCTGTCGATGTATTGAGGTGTCTCGAAATGGCTACCAGACGGACACTCGCGGACTGAGAAGGTGGTGCTGAGGACGACACCATTCGGATAGATCGCCTCGCGAACGCAGACATGGGTTGCAAAGCGAGAGATGCAAGTTTTGGGAAGGGGTATGACGGTCAAATCACCGGAGCCGGTCCCAACTTGTAACGACGGAAGCATTATTATATAGTTAACGCCCGAAGTCCATGTGGAAAATCGTGAATCTTCGATGTGCTCGAGCAAAGTGCACTTCGGCTTTGCAAGAAAGGGATTCAAGCTACGAGACGCTCAGCGATCGTCTCCATGCTGTCTGCAATTCCTGAGCGAGTCGACTCAAGATGGGTGTCAAAGGCCTCTGGTCCCTGCTCAATCCGGTCGCTCGACCAGTACAGTCAGTCAATCTCGTTCAGAATATTGTCGAGACACTTACACTGTATTGTAGGATTGAGAGCATGGAGGGCAAGCGACTCGCGATCGATAGCTCCATCTGGCTCTACCAAGTGTGTCCACCTTTGTTTTACGTCCATCACTGACATCGGGTAGTTCCAAGCTACGATGAGGGACAAGGATGGAAGAGTGCTGGTGAACGCACATGTTCTGGGTGTGTCGCAGCTGTTGCTTCCCAGTGAGCATGCTGACAGAGGTGTAGGGTTCTTGAGACGGATCAATAAGCTGCTGTTCCATGGTATCAAGCCGGTCTTCGTGTTTGATGGCGGTGCACCGGTGTTGAAGAGGGCCACCATCGTATGACAGGCTTAGTATTGGATACACGCCATTGAGCTCACGTTTGCGCCAGGGTGAGCGAAAGAGGCGGAAAGCTGGAGCTGCAGCGAATCATGCGAGGATGGCGGAGCGGCTCTTCGCAGCACAGATGCGGAGAGAAGCGGTGAAGGTGGCGCAGAGGTGAGGAGCGATGTATCGTGTGACTCGAGTACTGGCTGACCAAAACAGCGCCCGTGATGAGCAAACGGCTAGGGAAGCGGCTAGGGACGCCGTGGAGGCGGCTACACGATACGACGATGATGCTGGGGAGCAAGTAGCAGAGAATGCGATCTATCTCGAGGATCTTGAAGGCCGACCTGGACCTTCACGACCGCGAACAGACAGCAACACGGCGGCTTTTCGACCAGCACCAGCTCCTGCGGACGATGAGCCAGATGCAGCGGAGCTCCGGAGGCGCAAATTCAAGAAGCATGACCCATATCGGCTCCCCGAGGCGACAATTCCCAGCGTCTCTACGGAAGATAAGCCCGATGCCCGCCTCGCGACCGAGGAGGAACTCAAGCAATTCATAGACGAGATGCACCCCGAAGACATCGACGTCGACTCTGCCGAGTTCCGAGCGCTCCCAACCGAAGTGCAATATGAGATCATCGGTGACCTCCGGATCCGGTCTCGCCAACAATCGCATCGTAGACTGGTCGACATGCTGCGAGCTGCGGCGAGTGCCCTGGACTTTTCGATGGCGCAGATCAAGCATCTCAGTCAGCGGAATGCCTTGACACAGCAGCTGTTAACGGTGACCGATATGGTCGGAAAGGCACATTTGACGATTCCTGTACGGATAGCGGCGGAGAGGAACAGAGAATATGTACTGGTGAAAAGAGGGGAGAATGAAGGTGGTGGATGGGCATTAGGGATCCGAGAGGGGACCAAGGCGAACCCTATCAAGGTGGATCCGGACGAGAAGCAGCACAAGTCCGAGAGTGAGGAGAGTGAGGAGAGTGAGGAGAGCGAGGAGGAGTCGGACGTCGAGGAAGTACCAGCGTATGTGCCTGACCCATTATTTGATTTCAAGACTAACTAGCAGCAGTCCCGTGCAGCAGTCCATCGACCCAGATTTGCGCGAACACCGTCGTCGAGAGATGCTCGAGGCTTTGGCTGCACGCTACACCACGAAGAAGCCTCCCAAACCATCACTTGACCTAGCCGTGAAGCCTTTCGGCAATCGACGACCACCTGGCGCGGCGCCATTGTTCGAGGACGAAGAGGCGATCGTGCCTTCCGCCAATGACGAGGCTTTGGCGTTGGCTCTACAGCAGGAGGAATTGGGCTCGGACGAGGACCAGGCAGACGAAGACCTAGCCCGAGCTTTGGCGCAGAGCCGAAGGGAAGCTGAAACGTCACTACGAGCTAAATCAGAAGCTCCCCCGATTCGGAATGGCGAGGAGTCTGATGACACGCTCGAAGAAGTCTCCCTTGTTCCGTCCAGCAGGAGCACACCGCAGCCTCTCTCTGGAGATCACACACCGCTGGATGTCATCGCGGTTGACGATGATGAAGACGACCTCGACGAGATCGCATCGCTTCCGATAGCGAAGAATGCTATCACACGGTCCGCGAAGCAAGTCACGTCTCCGAAAGCGCTGAGAAACGTCGACTCAGCATTGCAGGAGGTGAAGGATTCGCCTCGGAAAGGATCGGATGCTTCAACCGGCGCGAAACAGCCGTCCCTCATACCGAAGGCTGTACCTTCTCAATCACCACCGCCGCCAACGAGACAGGCACAAGCGCCAACAAGGCAGCCCAGCGCCACGGAGGTGATAGGCAGCTCGAGGTCGAAGCCTGTCCCATCACCCGCCAGAGCGAGACCTGGCGTTCCAGATGACGGGCAAGATACCCCCGGGATGACGACGAGACCACCACTCCCATCCGCAGTCCGCCCATCAGTCGGATTGACCGCTCAAGAAGTTCAGCCTAGTCCGTCAGCACAAGCGATTGGCATTCCGTCACCTGCCCGCTATACGTCTGCTAAACCCAACGGGAAGATTCATCCTGATTCGACGACTCCGTCATCGCCGCAGGCGTTACCTGCTTCCCCATCGGGAAGCGAAGAACCCGAGCTTCCCGGTGCCATTCCCTTGTGGTCTTCCGAGTTCCGTCAGCCCTTGCCGCCTCCCATTCGCCCTGAGAAGAGCGAACATCGTACAAGTACGAGATCAAACGGTGTCAGCGATAGAAATATCTCCTCTCGATCGACGTCTACCGAGCAATCTGTCACCGAGGGATCCGATCTCGATATGGCTGACCAACGGAGTGAGGCGACGGAGGACGAGGAAGACTCTTGTTCGATCGCATGGTCGAGATCACCTTCTTCAGCTGCGTTGTCTCGTCCTCCATTGCAAACCGAGCAATCAGGCGAGGCTATACCCTCCGAAGTCGAGGATGAGGAGGCCGACATGGCGCGTGAGGACATGGTGGCGGAGGAGGATGACTATGCCCGTTTCATGGCGCAGATCAAGAATCGTGATCTCAACGAAGTCCGGACGGAGATCGACGACGAGATCCGTGTTTTGAACTCGCAGAATAAGGTGGCGATGCGGGACTCCGATGAGATCACACAAGCCATGATTGCGCAGATTCAGGTGAGCTATACCGCTCCGGAACCAAGCTAAAGTTCAGACGCTTCTCCGGCATTTCGGAATCCCATACATCACTGCACCAATGGAAGCCGAAGCTCAGTGCGCCAAACTGGCCGAGCTGAATCTCGTGGACGGGATCATTACCGACGACTCCGATGTATTCCTCTTTGGCGGCAAGCAGTGCTTCAAGAACATCTTCAACGATGCGAAATACGCCGAATGTTTTCTGCTGACCGACATCGACCGAGAGCTCAGCTTGACCCGAGAAAGGCTCATCTCGCTGGCGTATCTCCTGGGAAGTGACTACACCATCGGCCTGCCAGGTGTCGGACCCGTCGTTGCATTGGAACTGCTCGCGAACTTTCCAGGGCCAACTGGGATAGCCGATTTCAAGACATGGTGGACGAAAGTCCAGCGGGGACAAGATACAGAGGTGGACTCCGAGATCAAGTGGAAGAAGACCTTCGTAAGGCTTCGTTCGCCGTCTCTACGGCTTGAACTGATATAGCATACAGAAGAAACGCTATAGCTCGCTCATCTTCATCCAAGCCGATTGGCCAAATCACCTCGTCGTAGGTCTCACTTCTGTTTTATTAATCGAGGAAGCTTATGCTCGTCGCAGAGGGAGGCGTACAAGTATCCTACGACTGATGAGTCGGAGGAGCCCTTTCACTGGGGCTTTCCTAAGCTGTCGGCGCTTCGAAGGTATGTTGGACTCCGAACAATCAATCGAGGTACTGAGGACTTGAATCAAGCTACCTGCACGAAGAGCTTTCGTGGTCGATTTCCAAAGTCGATGACGAGCTCACCCCCATCGTGCAGCGTATTGCTCGGCGTGGTAAGGTGAGTTGAGTTTCACCCTTTTCCGGTCTGACTGATCCTCCTCAGGTCGGCGCTGTAAACAAGCAAGCGACTTTGGACCCCTTCTTCGATCTGAGCATTGGGCAAGGCAATTATGCACCTCGCCGCCGAACGACCGCAAATGTCAGCAAGCGTCTCATGGGAGTGATCAAGCAGTACCGCGAGGCGGAAGCACGCGTTACAGGTCAACAGCCCGAAGGTTGGGGTACGATGATGGTTGACCTGGATGAGGAGGATCCGAAAGGCAGGGGAACGGGAAAGAGGAGGAAGAGCAAAACTCTGGAAGAGGAAGGGGGCGATACCGAGGAGGATAGTGAGAGTGTACCGAAAAGGAGGAAGTCTGAGAGTAGGGCGAAGCTGAAAAGGGCGGCTTCGAGTGCTACTATCTCGGAGATGGGGACGGAGTCGGTGGGCTCGAGTGTAGGAGCGGGAGAGGATGTCAATCAGCGAGGGCGCAGGAAGCGGACTGCCTCGGTGGGCCGTGGTCGAGGTAGAGGTCGGGGGCGGGCGCCATCTCGCACACAGTCGGGAGAGGTTGTCGTGGAGTAAGCATTTGCATTGTAGCCAAGACATCTCTGCACTTCGTAGCACCATCAATCAGCATGTACCGCATTGCCGCCATCTGGCCCGTTGTCGCTCAGAATAGGATGGCAGGTCATGCTGCGTCGTTTGTCTTGTTGTACACTCCACACCTCTACTCGTCGCCGACATTCTCCTCCTCCGGCTTGGCTACATTCCGTCCTCCCATCTCCGCCTCCAACCCATTGAACGGATAACTTCTCGACGTCGCCGGGTTCTCCGGCGCAAATAGATAGATGAAGTAAGCGAATCCACCCATGACGCCGAGTACAAGCGACAACTGTGACCCGTGTCAGCACGTCGAAGCGAGACGAGGTGAGAAGGTGTATGACATACTTGACCAAGGGCATTCCAAGGCGAGAGCTTGTAGTCGTCAGGACCCCACATACCGAGCGCGTCTGCCTCCTCGTGCATCTGGCGAGCTCATCAGCTCATATACCTCTCCAGGGGATCGGAGAGGGGAAGAAAATCAGTCCGAGCAGCTCACCACCTCGCCAAAGTTCTTTCGGTCCTGCACATTCCACCATCCTAAAGGGGATCGTCGCTGAATGGAGACATACGGGAGTTGAGGATAGCCATTGACTACACCAAGGGCCATGCGCCGTCAGGATCATATGATACGGGAAGCGAGAGATGGGAGGTCACTCACGTTGCGGGTCGACCTCCCCGCCAGGAGCTAGTGGTGTCGAGATCTCACCAGAGACCGGGCCTGATGAGGTGGTCGGGGCGTGGGTCGTGGCGAAGCGGGGGACGAGGAATGTTGTGAGGCGAGGAAGGAGACGCGGGACGGCTGAGCGAAGGAGGGTGGGTCGGAGCATTTTGTTGAGACGCAGAGGAGATGGTGGTGAAGCACAGGGGGTTGAACGATACGTGACACTGGAAGGGAAATAGGCGGACTTGTATTAGGCGCTCTGAATCTCGCTTTCATACGCGAAACATACTGTACTGAAGAAAAGTTGCCACTCACACGGGTCTGACTATTTGCCCTTCCTTTCGCTCGGATCTTTGAATTTTGGACCCCAAATGTTGTGAAGACTGCGTAGCCTGGAAGACCTCTTTGCCTCTCCTCAGAGCCCTGGTGGCGAGGTGGTGGTCTGCGTTGTGACTTTTACAAGCTTCAAGCTTAACAAGGGGCTCCGACCTGCTTCGCCAGGATGTCTTTACGTCTGCGTGAGTCTTCGTCATATACCCCTAGAACCCTACCGGTCCGTGTTGACGAGTGTGACAGCGAGTCGGACCAATACCTTCAAGCCAGTGAGGCGTGCTCCGACAAAACCTAATCCTCCAACCATTCATGCACTGCCCTCTTCCCTTCCCTCAGAGCCGCCAAGACCAGCTCGACAATCCTCAATCCCACCTCCATCTATAATCCCACCTCCGACTATCGCCTCTCAGCCAGAAGCCGCTCCTTCCGCTCCCCTCGTAGGATTGTTTCCGCAACTTGCCTCGTCTACACCTGTCAATGACCCCGCTGTCAATGGCTCCTATCCTGCTGCCTTGGGACATTCAAAGGCTCCCACCCCAGTCCCCGAAACGATTCCCCCTGCGCCAGTATCACCTCGAGTGAATTTCGTGCCGACCCTCCAGAGCAGCATCCCTCCAACATCCCGAAGAGATGTCTCGCGAGCTAGTGTCCTTCGCACAGGTCGACCAGCCCTCATTGCCGCAGCTGAGAATCACACCTCTACTGGCCGGTCACCCGGACGACTACCACCCAGAACATCCACATCGACCGCCAGCAGTACCCATGGTCTACCTCCTACTCTCCGACCATCATCCCCGCCTTCCACCGGGCGCGGCAGCCTTCCGCCCTCCCTAGCAGCGGGTCCATCACGGAGATCTACTCCTGCTGCGACTCCGGCACCTGACCCGGCATCCATGGCTGCTGCTCTGGTAGCGTCGATCAGACCTATTTCCGGTACCGAGCCGCCACCGAGACGGACACCTGTGCTCAAAAGGAAGAGAGCGCCAAATGGTCAGGCTGTAAAGCGGGTACGTAAGACTGTGGCCTCAGAGCACAATTACGAAGAAGGACGGGTGTCCGATGGAGTCCTGGGAACATCCTCATCGCGATGGGAAGAAAAGCGGAAGGCGGATGCGGCACGACCATCAAAAATACTTCGAAGGCGTCCCAACCTGTCTGAGATGGACGTAGACAACGCAGCTTCTGCGGACGAAAGTGCAGACGAAGAAGCTGTAGAGGAACAGGCTGTTGAGAGTGAAGGTACGCGACCAATCGTGAGAAAGAGACGTGGGACGTATAATGCCCGTACCGTAGCAGGAACACCATTCGACAAACGCATCAAGGCGAACGCTCATAAGCGGAAACAGCCTTACGCCCCGGCGAGAACGCATCCCGAACTCGATGGAGTACAGGCCAACGAGATGGTGGGAATCCAAGTGGATCCTCACGCGATGACCATGAAAGATCTCGCCACGAAGCTTTTGAGCGAGGGTAAGGTGTCATCGCGTGCGTTGAAGCTGCACGCCTTCCAGCGAGAAGAGGAGGAGAGGAAACGTATGGAGCGCTTTGAGCGAGCGGAGGCGACTTGGCGGTGTAAGCAGATCCAGAGACGGAAATTGCGGGCGGAGCACAATGCGGATCGAGCGAGGCGGAGGGAAGAGATGGGAAGCACGGGGGACGATGAGGATGAGGTTTCAGCGGATTCGGACGACTCGGAGGAGACGTTTGAGCCACAGCCCGACAGGATGACACCGCCGTCTTCGCCAGAACCGCCAGGAAGGATTTCGCCCTCGAGGATCCCGTCCGAGCATCATCATGAGGAGGAGGATGAAGGAGAGGATCGGGCGACTGCTGGTCTCGAGGATGAAGAAGGGAATGACGAAGCTGCTGTGGAGGAGAATATGGATGTAGCCCCTCGAGCCGACGAAGACGAAGCGGATGCTGAGCTCCGGGCCGCTGGGTTTCTCGTCTCTAGCGATGTCAGGCCGGAAGATAGGGGGGACGAGGAGGAAGACGAAGAGATCGATTGGGACATGCATCAGGACGACATCGAAGCACTTCGGGTCCAGCGAGAGGAGGAACGACGACGGATCCGAGAGGAGATGGGCGAACGAGCTGTCGAGGAGCAAGATGACGAGACGACCATGGTCAACGCGGCTACTTTTGGGAAGAGGCAATCGGTCTCTGAGAGATGGACATCGGAGGAGACAGAATTCTTCTACATGGTATATTTTGCCAGAGCACGGACTCAGCGCTGAATAGGCATTCTAGGTGCTCGGTGAGACCGGAGAGAACTATACCCTCATGAAGGCGTACTTCCCCGGACGAGATGTGAAGCAGCTCAAGCGAAAAGGTCTCCGCGAGAACCGCGACAATACGGCACGCATGACCGCGGCGATCCTCAATCGCAGGCCGCTTGGTCAGTCTCTTTTTCAAATGCAGCCATAATGATGCTAATGCGAGATCAGACAAGGTGTATTTAGCCAAGTCTGCGGGATACGACGACGCCCGGTCTTGGGAGCGGGAAGATGCCCTATTCGAAGAGGCGAGAAGGGACGTGGAGAAGCTCAAGGGTTTCGGGTCGACGGTGACGGAGTTTGAGTCGGGGGATTTGGCGTCTCAGCTCGAGGAGGAGATTAGGCAGGCTGATGGTGATGAGGAACTGCCACCGCGTTATGGGGAGTGAGGGCTATGCGGGTGTAGGTGTTGCTTCGATCGTTGTCTTACTGTCCTCGTTGCATGTCTGCACTATGCCACTTCTTGGTATCTTATACCTCGGTTCGTAGCAATGTGGCAGCATGGAGAGCCGAAAGTGGCGACATAACACGTCCGGTGAGACGCGTGCAGCTTTGGCGTTTTGGCACCGAACGAAATCACCCAACATCTCTTCATCTCCCTCACTCCTTTCTCAACTCCCATCTCGAGCTTGTCCTCATCTTCCACCTCGAGCTTGAAGGACAATCTTGCAGGCTTGCTTGATCGCGTCGACATCGTTCACTCGCTTTCCCTTCCCCAGAACTGCTTGATCACTTGACGGATAACGGGAAAACAAGGGACGAATCCGCCATGCCCATCGTTCATCTCCCCTTGGATCACCTCTTGTCTTCCACCCATTCAGCCGAGTCCTCGACACGACGAGCGCTCTCGAACGTTTCACTTGCGGTAGCGAAGAGCAAGCGGGTGATCGTCGTAAGCGGAGCAGGGATTAGCTGCTCTAGCGGAATACCGGTGGGTCGAGTTCACTGCTTGCGTACCATATGGCGGGCCTGGATGACCTCGCCCGTCATTCTGCACTGCGGTGAACTCGGATGTATGCTGATGCTGGAGGTCAGGATTTTCGCTCTGCAGATGGACTTTACTCGCTTGTGAAAGCTCGCTACCCCGACGCCTTCGTGACCGGGCGCGACCTCTTCTCCTCCGGTCTCTTCTCGAATCCCACCACTACCTCCCTCTTCTACACCTTCATCGCCGAGCTCTCCATCGCCTGTTCCGCCGCAAAACCCACCAAGACACACCACTTCCTATCCAAAATCGAATCGAAGGGGAAGCTGCTCCGGTCATACACCCAGAACGTGGATGGACTGGAGAGACGGATAGGACTGGAGAGTGGAGGGAGAGGGAAGGGGTTGAAGAAGAAGGGTACGAGAAATGTGGAGCTTCATGGGGATCTGGGGAGGGTAAGATGTGTCTTGTGTATGGCGGATTTTGAGGCGAGGAGGGAGTGGGTGGAGATTTTTAGGGAGGGCGAGGCCCCGGAATGTCCTGCTTGTGAGGAGAGATGTAAGTAGGGCAATGGCAAGGGAAATGTCCA